>PPCM01000048.1_pt1 | contig 247260 bp, 218 predicted proteins | sample 1555541 | NCBI WGS metagenome assembly PPCM01 (sample SAMN05284479, study PRJNA326546) | Marine sediment metagenome, whole genome shotgun sequencing project. | isolation source: marine sediment | place: Germany: Wadden Sea | collected 2012-09-05
GCGTGAATATCTTTGTGATGTGTAATGAAACGTAGATGGAGATTTACAAGTCCTTTGATTTTAACTTGTAAATCCTATTAAAGAGTTTCATAAAACATCCCAATGAATTCTTGAAGCGTGAATATCTTTGTGATGTGTAATGAAACGTAGATGGAGATTTACAAGTCCTTAAATGCATAAACGAACTCTAGATGTACTCATTTGCATGTTTCTACTATTAAGAAGTGTCAAATAGGAGGGTATACTATGGCAAGTATTATTGGTACACAAACTGAAAAGAATTTACTAAAAGCTTTTGCAGGTGAATCACAGGCAAGAAATCGTTATACAATGTTTGCGAAGAAAGCTAAAAAAGAAGGTTATGAGCAGATTGCAGCTCTTTTCCTTGAAACAGCTGACAACGAACGTGTGCACGCACAAAAGTTCTTTAGTTTCTTAGAGTCTGGTGAAGCTGTTGAAATCGTTGCAGCATATCCTGCAGGATGTATTCAGTCCACTTATGATAATCTTATTCATGCAGCTGAAGGTGAAAATGAGGAGCATACGATTCTGTATCCTGAGTTTGCACGTGTAGCTAAAGAAGAAGGATTCCCAGAAGTGGCGGCAGCGTTTACCTTAATCGCAAAAATTGAAGTAGAACATGAACTTCGTTACAGAAAATTAGCAGAAAACGTTAAAACTGAGCATGTGTTTAAAAAAGACGGTGGTTCAAGATGGAAGTGCCGTAAATGTGGTCTTGTTCATGAGGGTCTAGAAGCACCAGCTACATGCCCTGCATGTCAGCATCCTCAAGGCTATTTTGAGCTTAAGGAGTATAACTACTAGGATTCATAAATACATATGTTAATTTATTACATGTAAAACTGAGGAACCCTAATAATAGGGTTCTTTTTTGTTGCAAATTTTACAAATAATGTGATATGGTTAAAAAAGTAAAAATAACACTAAAGTGAAATGGAGTGCAAAGACATGAAAAGAATTGATAACTTTATCGATGATCTTGATAATATTGGCTTTAGGTCGGATAAGATTATTAAACGTGCAAAGTGGGCAGTCAACCTATTTATATTGGTGGTTTTTCCAATCATAATGCTGCTTAGTAATGCAGAAGTTTTCATCGTGATTGCTTGTATGATCCCTCTGTACTTTTCACTACAACATTTATTTGAAGGTCAAATGAAATTTACACAAAGATGGTTCCATATGTTTAAGACTTTTATGATGTATGCCTTAATAATGATGTTTGTAATTGTCATTATTGAGAATGTGTTTCCATCACTTGCACCAGTTATTTATTATACAATTAAGTAAAAAGTTAGAACAACTAAGATGAGATGTAAGAGTGGTGTTGCATTTGAACTTAGCATTTGAAAAGGTTCTCGATGAATCAATTCAGGGTGTGATTCACTCTATACTAGTGATGATTGATGGTGGAGACGAACTTTCAGATATTTTTAGCATTGATATCATAAATGAAAACACCAAAAGTCATTAAAAGATGATATTGCTTTACATGAAGAGTTTTCTAGCTATCTTTTAGAAGAAGATAATTAGCGTGGAGGAATTATGAATAGCAAGATAATTACGATTGAGAGATATGCAAATAAATATAATGAATCCAATTTAGTATGGTGGAATAATGATAATCTAAAGAAATTTATATTTTTTGCAGATGCAGATATATCTTGGTATTGTTACGACTCTATCGAAAATTATTTTTGTGAGTTGGACAAACCTTCTGGTGAGTTGGTGGAAAAATTTATTGACTATAACCAAATGATGGATTCTGCACTGCAAACAATAATTGACCATTAAAGCCAAATTGTATTGGTTCATGTATACGTAGTTGCTGCTATAAATCAAGCTAATTACAAACCCTATATACTCTCTAAATACTTTAACTATAAAGGACAAAGAATATGAGAAGTAAAAATAACCTAATATATGATCTCGACAATATGCATAAAAAAAGTGAGGAACAGCTAAGAAAAATTAAAAAAAGGATCAATGGTAGTATCATTGGTATTTACATTTTGTTAGTGTTCATTGGGAGTGGTTTTTTTATACCTGCAATTGCTTGTGCATCTTTTAAATTTGCAGCGAGTTCGCTTTATGAAGGTGAAATGACATTCGGGAGTAGATGGGCATTGGTATCAATGAAATCAGTAATTTCAGCTATTGTTTTATCTGCTGTCTTCGGTATATTTGATTGGTTTGTACCAGGAGCAAGACCGGTTTTATATTTTAATATATGGAACCTATTGTAGTTAAGTTAAGGAACACCAGAGGTTTAATGAGCTGCTGGTGTTTTATGAGTTGGTTAATAAGAATGGAAATGATATTCGTTACTAATCGGAGGTAAATAAGGAAGACTTAGTTTTGTTATATGAGCCTCATATGAAGATACAATACAAGTTGTATGACTTTGACATATCAGAATATGAGTTAGAACTGGAAAAATTGAAAGATGAAGCGTACAGCACTACATACTAATCATTTACAACAGATGGAGTGTATTAATGAAAACTACAACTATAAGAGCGAATAACTTAAACACACCTCCCATAAGCCTAACCATAGCAGCCACCTTCAATTCTAGGTTCATAGGCCTAATGGGAAGAAAATCACTTCTAGAAGATGAGGTGCAATAATGTTATGAGAGGTATGAAAATTTTGTTAAGTGGGTTTATTTTGGCTCTACTATATTTCGCATTTCTTGATAAAGGATTTCTTCAAGGTGTGGAACCAGAAGAGCAAATCAGACACGTAATCATAGCGAGTGGCATACTAACACCTGTAGTCGCATTTGGTATTTGGGTCGTTGTAGAAGCTGGGTTACCGTTATTGAGAGAGTTTGTAGAAGGTAATTTACGATCTAAACTCTTAATATTATCAATTGTTATAATTTCATGGAAACTGAAGATGGGTTAACAAGTCTGCGACATGAAGAACTAATATGATAACATCAAAACTGTACCCTCCAACTCTACATCTCCATACAAGGAATCGTAGAGTTTTTACTTTTATAAAACCAATCATGAACGTTTAAAGTCGGATTGGCAATTGTGTGAATATTCTTGTTTTAATCAGGGAAGACTTGTTATAAGATAGTAAGAGAGTTTGGATTTTGAACTGGGAGGTACCTATGAAAAAGTTACTTATAGTGGATGGAAAAACACTATCCTATAAAGCATTTCTCGCCTCGAAGAATACGAAAACAATTACGACAACAGGGCATAATGTGCCTATGCTCAATACCTTTATGTCTAATATTATTGAGCTAATGGGGAAATATGAGCCAACAGCTATAGCCATTGCACTTGGTATTGCTACAACACCGGACTATGCAGTTGAAACAGACCCGACATATAGACTTCAATACGCCTTACTTCAGGTATTAATGGAAGAGCTTGAATTTAGGTGTGTTCATAGTGGTGAATATGCAACCGAGGCAATTAAAAGTTTGGTAGACCAAGCTGAAGAAAATGAGTATAAATCTTATGTAGTGACATCTGAAGAAAATGCCTTACAATTGCTTTCTAAAAAAACACATGTTGTACTTTTAGGCAAACAGCGGGATGTACATTATAACCCCAACAAGTTTTATTTGGAGTATGGCATAGAAGCGTCACACTATCCGGACATTCACGCACTCATTGGAAAAGACACTAAGGAGATCCCGGGTATTCCTGGTATTGGTGAAAAAAAGGCTATGAAAATCATTCATGAGTATGGATCTCTGGACATGATTTTAGAGGATATGAATTCTGTTTCGGATTTTAGGCTTAGGGAACTCTTGGATTTGTATAGAGAAGAACTGGAAATGGGCCTCAGTCAAGTGACGTTAAAGGGACTTAACACCTCAGAGCTTGAAGTCCTGGAACTGGATTTTGATAAGATGACTTTCGCTGGATTTGGGATTACATCTCAAATGGTGCTTAAACATTTTGGTTTAAGTGGGCTTCTTGAAACACAAGATGATGACAAAACGAGCCTACCCTTGTTTGAATTTATGGAGTAAATATTTTAAGGCAGTGTTTATACACTGTCTTTTTTATGTGACAAATTAATACGATTTACGAAAATGCACTAAAAAAGTGTACTTTTTTACTCAGCCTATAGTAATATTAATTTCAATGGTTTATAATACAACTAGAAGGGTATACTAATCATAAGATTAGGAAAGCCTAAAAATTAAGGTGGTATTATATGACGATTAGTGAACAAGATTATTTGAAAGCCATTTATGAGTTGGGTGGTTCAGAACGATTAGTCAGCAATAAAGCAATTTCAGACGCTTTAAGTTTATCCCCCCCTTCTGTAAGTGAAATGATCAAAAAATTACTTTTAAGAGAATTGATTGAATATCAACCCTATAAGGGTATTAAGTTAACTGAGAATGGACATCTTATAGCTCTTCAAGTTATCAGAAGACATCAGTTGTGGGAGCTTTGGTTAACAAAAGAACTTGGGTATCCACTTCATAAAGTTCATGATGAAGCCGAACGACTTGAACATGTAATGTCTGAAGAACTTGAAGAAAGACTGTTTCAACATTTAGGACGACCTACGCATGGGGCGATGGGTGAAAAAATACCTGTTATGGGCGAACTTTCAATGGAAAAACTAATAACTATATCCCTAAGTTCTTGTCTTGTAGGAACCAGTTACATCATTCAATGGGTTGAAGATGACAAAGAGCTTTTGGAGTACTTTGTAAGTCTAGGGTTAAAAATTGGAGATGCACTGAAAGTAGTTGAACTTGCTCCATTTAAAGGGCCAGTGACAGTAAAAAAAGATGGAGAACCGTTGATCATCGGTCACATGGCGGCAAGAAAAATTCATATGACACTGCAATAAGCAGTTAGACATTAAATCGTTAATGCAAACTAGATAAAACTCAAGAGGTGAGACCATGTTTAAAGAAATTGTAGATATTATATTGTTTAGTATGGAAGGATCATTTTTACAGGTAACCGTATTTGTTGGAGCGGTACTCATTCTATTTAACTTTATTAATTACAAAACAGAAGGTGCATTTATAGAAACCATAAAGAATGCAAAAAGATGGCAACCTGTCATTGGTGCAATCTTGGGACTTACACCGGGTTGTGGTGGTGCCATATTTGTAATGCCACTCTTCATTAAAGGTAATGTTTCCTTTGGTACTGTAATAGCAACACTCATTGCAACGATGGGTGATTCAGCATTTGTTGTTATTTCAACAATGCCTATGCATTATTTATTAATATCAGCATTTTCATTTGTGGCAGCGGTCGTTACAGGTTATGTTGTAGATTACTTTAAAATTGGTGACAAATTACTTGATAGAATGCAGATTAGAAACCAAGAGGAACTTGAGGCCATACATGCAAGTGCTGACCATACAATGATTGAAATGGCCAGCGGTGGTTCTGAAACACAAAACCATGAAAATTATAGCCATATTGGTCACGATGAAGGTGATATTGTCGATTTAGCGCTTCACCACAATGCCAAAGGACACCAGAGTACGGACTCTTTTGGTTATAAATTTACGCACTCATTCTTCAAGGTTTATTGGGTATTGATCGCAGTAGGCCTTATTCCTGGAGTGATGTTATTATTCCAAATTGATGTAAATGCACTTGCTATTCCAAACTTCGGTAAAATTCTTGGTATTACAGGTACTGCACTTTCAGCTATTTTAATGATTATGGGTAAAAAGTTCTTAGCAGATGATACACATGAAGAATCTGAAATGAAGTTGATGTCATTAAAAGAAACATTCATTCACGGTGCTGAGGAAACAGCTTTTGTAGGTACATGGGTGTTTGTAGCATATCTTATTTATGAAGTTGGCGTATTTATCTTAGGTGGCGCTAATTACGCTGCTGGTGAATTACTCATGCAAGAGATGATGTTATCTGCAGGTCTATATGCTGTTCTAATTGGCGCAGCCATTGGCCTTGTACCAGGTTGTGGTCCACAAATTATATTCGTAGCTTTATTTACAAAAGGACTTGTACCTTTTGCAGCGGTACTGGCAAACGCAATCTCACAAGACGGGGACGCACTATTCCCACTGCTTGCTATTGATAGAAAGTCATCGCTATGGGCAACGGTTATAACAACTATTCCAGCATTTGTCTTTGGGTTAGCGGTCTTTTACCTCGAAATTAAGTTTGGATGGTTTGCATTTTAGGTAAGTTTTATTACGTATTGTTCATTGATTATTTTAAATGAGTGGGTCTCTTTGAGGCCCACTTTTGATATTATAGTAGGTGAGGAAATAATAAATGAATGGCGCAAAACTTTAAGATAATTTGAGGAGGCTATACATATGATCAATCAAGAAAGAATAGTAGAAAGATTTCTAAAATACGTTCAAATTGATAGTGAAACAAGAAATGAAAAAGAATTTGCAGACATGCTGGTTGCAGAAATGAAAGAATTGGGGTTAGAAGTTCTTAGAGATAATGCAGGTACACCAGTTGGGTCTAATACGGATAACATCATAGCACGTTTAAAGGGTACAACAGATCAGCCATCAATTATGTTCAGTTCACACATGGACACGGTTACGCCTGGCAATGGTGTAAAACCGGTTATCGAAAACGGTGTGATTAAAACAGATGGAACGACTGTACTTGGTGGAGATGATAAAGCTGGTATTGCAGCGATTATGGAAGCTTTCCAGTTCTTAATTGAATCAGATCTTAAACATGGAGATGTAGAAGCCGTGATTACAATTGCAGAAGAGGGTGGATTAAATGGTTCTAAGAACCTTGATTACAGCCTAGTTCAATCAAAGTTAGGTTTTGTTCTTGATTCTGGTGGTAAAACAGGTGAAGTCATTGTTCAGGGGCCAGCCCAAGATAAAATTGACGTTACGATTTCTGGTAAGCCAGCACATGCTGGTGTTGAGCCTCAAAAGGGGATCAGTGCTATAATGGTTGCTTCAGAAGCGATCAGCAAGATGAATCTACTACGTATTGACGAAGAAACAACAGCTAACATTGGGGTAATCGAAGGCGGTCAGGTAACGAATATTGTTTGTCCTGAGGTTAAAATTAAAGCTGAGGCGCGTTCACTTTCTAATGAAAAATTAGATGCACAGTCTGCACACATGGCTAAATGTTTTGAAGATGCAGCTGAAAAGTTTGGTGCCAAGGCTACTGTTGAAATCGAAAGAGCATATTGCGCATTCTTAGTTGATGCAGATGATGCTATTGTTGAAATGATCAAAAAAGCTATGGATGCTGTTGGTGCAGAAACATACTTAACGGCTTCTGGTGGTGGTTCTGATACAAACATATACAATGGTAATGGTATTAAAGCTATTAACCTTGGTATTGGTATGCAAAAGGTTCATACACTTGAAGAGTTTATTGAAATTTCGGACCTAGTGAAGAGTGCTGAACTGGTTGTAGAGATTATTAAGAACGTATAAAAACGAAGTATCAATATAAGAAGCTCAGTCCACATAAATTGGACTGAGCTTTTATTTTGCAAGTAACCCTATTAGAATCAATCTTGTGAAATAGGACTGATGTTACTACCAATGCAATTACGGCCCATGTATTTAGCGGTATAAAGCGATTGGTCTGCAAGCTGTACTACTTTCTCAAGGGTCATTTCCTCGCTAGGAACAGCTGCATAGATACCCAGAGTAATTGACACCAACGGAGAAACTGAAGAGTAGGCGTGTTCCATCCCTGCTATTTCAAGGTTGTAACGCATAGATTCAGCAACCAATTGAGCACCCTCTAAATTTGTATTTGGTAGAACCGCGACAAACTCATCACCACCATAACGGGCAACAAAATCAGTTTTTCTCTTTAGACTATCTTCAAGAACTCTTGCAACTGCTTCAAGACAGGTATCCCCGGAGGTATGTCCGTAATTATCGTTATACTCTTTAAACTTATCAATATCGATAAGAACAACGGCAATAGACTCTTTCTCACGAATAGATCTATGAAGTTCCCTGGTAAGTGCATCTATAAAATGTCGTCTATTAGGTATTTTCGTTAATGCGTCCATATAGGTCATTTCAGTTAGTTTTGTATTTAGTTCTTCAAGTGACTTCTGAATTTTTCTTCTATGGTGAATCTCATTCTCTAACTGCTCAGATTCTTGGCCGTTCTGAATGGCGATGGCAGTATAAGAAGCCAAAGCCCGTAACATATCTAGATGATAATGGGTATAGGCGTTTCTTTCAAAGGACTGTGCTGTAATAGAACCTATGATTCTATTCTCAATAAATAGAGGCACATAAATAACAGACTGTGAAAGTTTGCCTTGAATATTCTCCATGGGGTCATCTTTATAAACGGTATATTCATTTAAATAGTCATTTATGAAAACTTCTTTTTTGTGTTTGATACACCATGCACTCAGACTATTAGGATCTTCGAGTGTTGTGCTGGGATACTCGTGACGGACCCCTTCTGTAATAAACATGGGATAGGTAATTGAGTGGTCAATTTTATTATAGAGTGAAATACCAAAGAACGTGGCATCCATTAAGTTATTGAGATTAAAATAAATTCTTTGAAAGACATCATCCAGGTTTAGTGTCGACGTTATATCACGTCCGATCTCTGAAATAGTTGTGATATTTTCATAGAGCTTTTTCAACTCTTTATTTTTAGATTTTAATTCAACGTTTTTAAGTTTAAATATTTCTTTTTCATGTTGGGCTTGTTCAATGTGAAACTGTGATCTTATATGATTTAGACGATCATCCAGGGTTGACTTTTGGTTGATTAAATCCGTATCATGGTACCTTTTATACACCGAAAGTGCCTTCTCATAGTTGTGTTGAAGTTCATACACTTGAGCAAGTAATGACAGGGCGAGAGCCATGTTGCTACTGGAGTTCATATTTTCAGCAAGTTCTAGTAGACTTAAACACTTTGTTTCTGCAAGAGTATAGTCAGGTTTGCTTATCAGCAGTTTGACGTATGATAGTCCAGTACGAAGTTGTGTGTACTGGTCACCGGTTTCTTTTTCGATTATTTCAGCTTGAATAAAATGCTTTTCTGCTCTATCGATATCATTTAACTGTACGTATATATCTGCTTTTAGGTACTCTACATGTGCTTCACCAAGTTTGTCATGAATTTTTTTGAACACGCTCAGGGCGTCATTGACCCGGTTCATAGCATCATCATAGTCCCCAGCTTTTAACGCCAGTTCACCTAAATTTAAGTAAGAAACCCCTATACCATTGTATTGATCATCTGAGAGCGCAATTCGAAGAGACTTTTCATAGTACTCTTTAGCTTGTTCATTTGCGTCAAGTCGGTTATATATTTCACCAATATTATTATTTAAAGAGCTTTCTGCCCTTGAGTTATGTGATATTCGAGCAAGTTTAAGACCATCACGATAATGCACCAGTGCTTGATCCAGATTATCCATATGTAGATTCACATTTCCTAGGAGGTTGAAAGCTTCAGCCTGATAACTGTTATTATCAAATTTTTGTGCTTTTTCAAGTAACTCCATACTTCCGAATAAGGCGTCCTCAAATCGGCCCATGTGCCATGAAGTTCTACTCTTTATATAGAGCGCACGTAAGTATACCTTGGTGTGATATTCCTCATCGATTTCTCTATAGATGGCGTAGGCAATATCGTGTGCCTGTTTTGGATCCGTATACTGCAATTTTTCAGCAGTATCTAATCGACTCATGATTGGATCTGGCATGGACAAATTACTTTTTTTTGAAATTTCGCTTAATTTCATGCAAACGCCCCCTTATGAAGCAATGATAGTTGTCCTAATTTTATCATATGTAAGATAAAAGCGCTAAAAAAGGGGCCAATTTGATAAATTAGGGTAATAAACATGTTAAGGAGGGTGGCTCATGAAGAAAATATATATTATGCGGCATGGAAAAGCAGAGTGGAACAACAATGGTATTGAGGATTTTGACCGTCCTTTAAAAATACGAGGACATAAGGCTGCATCGTTTATGGGAAGTTTGCTTTCAGTGAATCAAGAGGTGCCTGATATTATTTTATCCTCAACGGCTATTCGCGCCAAAGAGACCGTTGTAGACTTTCTAAAAACATTGGGCCATATAGTCCCCGTTGTATATGAGGAAACGCTCTATATGACTTCTGTTGAACATACTGTGAGTTTAATAAGAGATCTAAACGAAGAGGATGAATCGGTCATGATCATTGGCCATAACCCAACCTGGGATAAACTCATTGGACATCTGGTTGCACCTGTTGGGCTACAACTTTATTTGCCAACCTGTGGTGTTGTTTGTGTTGAGGCAGATATTGATATGTGGTCTGACCTAGATGAGCAGTGCGCAACACTGAAGTGGTTTTTGATCCCCAAATTATTCATGAAAAAGCATATTTAGTAAAAGTCAGATGAACACGCGTTCAAAAAGAAGACCACCCATCATATGAATGGGTGGTCTTTTAGACTACAAATAATGTTGTAATATGACTGCGATAAATTCGTAGTCTTTCGGGGTGAACAAAGAGTTTAATTCTTTGTTCTGTTCTGGAACTGGGGATTCCATCACATTGACGTTAGACGTCTATTAAAAAGCACGTAGGGACATGCAATTAATTACTTATCACCAAAGTATCTGTTTAGTAGACCTTCGAAAGCAGAACCGTGGCGCGCTTCGTCTTTACACATTTCGTGTACAGTGTCATGGATTGCATCAAGGTTAAGCTCTTTAGCACGCTTAGCTAGAGCCAGCTTGCCTTCAGTAGCGCCTTGTTCAGCATCAGCACGTAGTTCAAGGTTCTTCTTTGTAGAGTCAGATAATACTTCACCAAGAAGTTCAGCAAACTTAGCAGCATGCTCAGCTTCTTCAAATGCAATACGCTTGTAAGCTTCAGCAACTTCTGGGAAACCTTCACGGTCAGCTTGACGGCTCATTGCTAGGTACATACCAACTTCAGTACATTCGCCCATGAAGTTGTCACGTAGACCTTGAACGATTTCTTCGTCAACGCCTTGTGCAACACCGATAAAGTGTTGGTCAGCCCAAACGCGCTTAGCGCCAGCAACTAATTCTTTAAACTTTTCAGCAGGTACATTACATTGTGGGCATTTTTCCGGTGCTGCTTCGCCTTCGTGAGTGTAACCGCATACTGTACAGACAAATTTTTTCATAGTTAAATCCTCCATTTTATGTGTGTTTGAAACTGCGTCAGTTTCTAAGATTCAATATAAGTGTTATTACGATGAATTGTAATCGGTACAATCATGTAATTGCTACAAACATAGTTTACAAGAATAATTAGCTTGTGTCAATGGATTTTATGGAAAAAAATCACTGATAATTATTATCAGTGATTAAGTGTTATTATATGCTGTTATAAGTCTTCTTCCCAAAGGAGCTTAGCCATTGGGAATGGCTCGATTGCACGACCAATGATCCCTTGAACATGAGCTATGAGAACACCATAGTTAACAATTGGAACATTAAATTGTTTTGCCTGATTGATGCGGTAGTGCATGGCAGTTTTGTTTAACATACACGCGCCACAATGAACAATTAAACTGTAACGTTCTATGTCTTCTGTGAATTGAGTGCCAGATGTATATTCAAAATCAATCTGTTTCCCCGTCATTTGTCGAATCCATCTTGGAATTTTAACCCGACCAATATCATCTGCTTGTCTATGGTGTGTACAGCCTTCAGACACCAAGACTTTATCTCCGTCTTTTAGAGCATCAATGGCTTTTGCACCAGCAATCAATTGGTTAAGATCCCCTTTATGCCTTGCAAACAAAATTGAGAACGAAGTGAGTGGAATATCTTTAGGTGTATCAGCAGACACTTTAAGGAAGGCCTGTGAATCCGTTACGACCAGCTTGGGTTTTGTTCCAAGTCGTTCTAATGTTTCTTTTAATTCATGTTCCTTGGTTACAACAGCAATGGCATCACTCTCAAGAATGTCCCTGATGGTCTGTTGTTGTGGTAGAATGAGTCGTCCTTTTGGTGCGGCTTTATCTATTGGGGTTACAAGAACTACAAAGTCACCAGGTTGGATCAAGTCACCTATAATTCTAAACTTGTCTTCATCTTCAGGTAGGCTTGATGCGATGGCTTTTTTCAGTGAGTTAATCCCTGTTCCACTTGCAGCAGAGACAGGCATTACAGCTACCTTGTAATCAGATTTAAGCTTTTCAATTTCCTCAGCTGTTGTTTGGGTTTCATCTTGTTTATTTAAGACGAGTAATTGAGGAATGTTCTTTTCCTGAATCAATTCAAGAATGAACCTGTCGTCTTCTGTTATACCTTCACTGGCATCAATGACAACCAGTGCAACATCAGTTTTTGCTAAGACTTCAATGGTTTTTTTCTTACGTAATTCACCCAGCTCGCCAAAATCATCAAGACCTGCAGTATCGATGATGACAGTTGGACCAATAGGTAAGATCTCCATAGATTTGTAAACAGGATCCGTTGTTGTGCCTTTTACATCTGAAACAATTGCAATGTCTTGATCTGTAATAGCATTAATGACACTGGATTTACCAGCATTTCTACGTCCAAATAGTGCTATATGAACGCGATTGCCTCTTGGGGTAGCGTTTAAACTCATAGTGGACTCCTTTATATAGTATAATTTACAGAATTACTTTCCAGGTATCCCTGGATTGGTAATTTGATAAGGGTTTAGTATTTTATCAAGTTCTTCTTCATTTAAATAACCAGCTTCAAGTACAAGTGTACGTATTGATTTTTTTTCAGTCAGAGATTTTTTTGCAATTTCAGCCGACTTATCATAACCAATATGATGTACCAAAGCTGTTACAAGTGCGGTTGAGCTTTCAAGATGTATGCGTGCGTTGTCTGCGTTGACTGTAATGCCTTCAATACATTTTTCTCTAAACAGAGTGACACCCTTTGTTAGTATTTCCAGTGACTCAAGCAAACTCTCTGCAATAAGTGGCACAAATGCATTCAGTTCCAACTGTCCACTCATGGCGGCTTGGGTAATGGCAAAGTCATTTGACATTACTTTCATTGAAATTTGTGAGATCATCTCAGCCATAACGGGGTTTACTTTCCCAGGCATGATGGTTGAACCGGCTTGAACAGCAGGAAGGTTCAGCTCACCGAAACCACCTCGAGGTCCTGAACCAAGAAGTCTTAGATCGCCAGAGATTTTTACTAGATTGACTGCGGCGCTTTTTAGCAGGCCACTGACCTCAGTAAACACATCCATATTTTGTGTAACATCGATGGGGAACTCACTTCTTGCAAGTCCGAGTCCCGTCATGTCTTGAAGGAGGTCGGTCATCAAAAAGATGAATTTATGGCTTGCGTTCATCCCTGTGCCAATTGCGGTGCCTCCTATATTGATCTGACGTAGTCTTTCTTCAACCTTATAAATCCGCCAACGGTCTCTAGCAATTGCCTTAGACCATGCACCAAATTCTTGGCCGACCATCATGGGGAGTGCATCCATCATTTGTGTTCTGCCAAGCTTTAAAATATCGGCAAACTCATTTTCTTTTATCTGAAAAGCTTCTTGGAGTTCCGCAAAGGCATCTGCTGTTGCTCTGAGTTCGCCAATGGCAGCGATTCTAAGTGCTGTCGGGTAAACATCATTTGTAGATTGAGACATATTAACATCGTTTAAAGGATGAATGATGTGGTAATCCCCTTTTTCAGCTCCCAGCAGTTCGGCAGCACGGTTGGCAACAACTTCGTTAACGTTCATATTGGTAGAGGTTCCTGCACCACCTTGAAGTGGATCTACTAAAAATTGATCCGAAAACTCGCCAGCTAAGACTTCATCACAAGCAGACATGATTGCTTGTGCCTTGTCTTTATCCAGCTGTTTTAAATGCATATTAGCCATTGCTGCAGCTTTTTTTACAGTTACGATAGAAAGAATAAGCTTTTTATTTACACTGCGACCTGTTATATTGAAATTTTCCAGTGCGCGAGCGGTGTTAATACCGTAGTAAGCCGAATCTGGAATATTCACTTGACCTAGCATATCGGTTTCAGTTCTAAATGTAGACATAAGTCACCTCAATCAAATACAGATTAATTAATGTATGACAATATTATATCAAACTATTACGAAATTCAATTTACGATCCATTCATAATCTCTAGTTATCCCATTGTAACATTAAGATAGTTTATTTTAGGCAAAAATGCGGTAACATATGTAACAAGAAGAATATAAAATATAATTACATTCAGTATTGAGTAATTATGCATGAAAAGGTACACTAAATTAATAAAACTTTTTGAATGCTCACTCTGATGGATATAAATGTTTGACTGAGATCACATTATACGAAGGAGATTTTATGGTTACGCATATTCTATTTGATTTTGATGGCACTTTACTGGATACAAACGAACTTATCGTTGAAGCTCTCAATGCTTCAGCATTAAAATTTAGAGGGAAAGAAATTGGTCCTAAGGAGTTAGACGGAATTCTTGGCAAACCTCTTGCAGTTCAAATGAAAGAGCTGGATGAAGAACACTGGGAAGAAATGGACGCCTATTACAGAAGTTATTATAGAGAGCGTCGTGATGCTTATACCAAAGAGTTTAATGGTATAAGAGACATGCTTGATGAATTAAAGGCGCTGGGTCTTACAATGGGAATTGTTTCAAATAAAGGAACAGCTGGAATTGCCCATGGTCTGACTATTTTTGATATGAAGAAGTATTTCAACTCTGCCATATCAGCGGATGATGTTGAAAATAAAAAGCCTGATCCTGAAGGGATCTTTAAGGCTTTAAAAGAGTTGGATGGCCTCCCTGAAAAAACACTCTTTATCGGTGACAGTGGCCATGATATTGAATGTGGAAAAAATGCAGGTACAAGAACTATTTTAGTAGGATGGACGATTCTTGACCGAAATCGGTTGATGAAAACCTGTCCTGATCATGTGGTTGAAACGCCAGCTGAAATTGTTGATATTGTTAGAGGGTTACTTAAATAAACGATACTAGAATGTATGATCTTAACATGACAGCCTGTCTGTGGTAAAATAGTATATAATAATGGTATACTTTCAAAGGCATGGTGATTTCTATGGATTATATATTGATAGATGAGGATGTAAAATTATATCTTCAAAAAAATAAAAAGAATGTTTTAACTCTGAGGTTAAGAATTGGCCATGGCTGATGTCAGGGTGTGGGTCTACCTCAAGTAGAACTTAAAGTGCCGGTGGCACTTGATGCATATAATAAATTTGAAAAAGAAGATATTGAAGTATATATTGATAAAGATATAAAAACGGTCAGTGGACTCATTAATTTTAAACTAGACAAGTTGTTTATGTTTGAAAAAGTGATTGCTCATGGACTGGATTTAGACTTTAACCGAAAATAATTTAATATGACGTATTGAACAACCTTGGTCAAGCGCACCAAGGTTGTTTTTATATGTGGTGTATTCAAAATATTTATAGATACCAAATCAAAATTGATCTTTTTTGCGTTGACAGAGTTTTAACAGAGGCGTACAATACACTTGAAAGATCATTCAAGTGTTTTAGATTAAAGTGTCTATATAAATAGATCATTGGAGGAAATATTATGGCTAAACATATTGAAATGTCACTCGTTGAGGAAAAACTTGAACGTGTACGTCCCATGTTACAAAGAGATGGTGGAGACGTAAAATTGGTAGAGGTAACAGATGAAGGTATTGTTAAGGTTCAACTTCAAGGAGCCTGTAGTGGGTGTCCAGGTGCTACGATGACTCTAAAACACCTTATAGAACAATTTTTAATACAAGAGATACCAGAAGTTAAAGAAGTAATTGGTGTATAAGTGTTGCCTCTGAGAAGACAAATTATTGTCTTCTTTTTTTATGCTTGTAGTTTTAAGAAGGGTGGAAATTGAAATGGAAATATGTTTGATTATGGATAAAAGCGATTGAATGAATAGATTTTCTCAGGGTAATAGGTAAATGAAGGAGGGTCCTTATGAAAAAAATCCTGGTACCTGTTGACGGTTTAGAAACCTGTGGAAAGACTTTTGAAACAGCTGGTAGTTTAGCAGATAAGTTCGGTGCAGAAATTGTGGTATTATATGTTAAACATACTATTGATCCACTTAGCCATCCTGGTTATGTTGCTTTAGAAGAACATAGTGATATTCACATTGAAGATATTGCAAAGGATATCTCAAAAAAAGCAGTAGATAAATTAGTGCATGAGGGAAGAAAAATTCATGCGGTGATTGAAGCTGGTGACCCGGCTTCGGTTATTATTGATGTGGCCTCTCGGGAGAAATGTGACATGATTGTTATGTGTACCCATGGAATGGGTGCCATGAAAAGATTCTTCCTTGGAAGTGTTACAAATAAAGTGGTTCATCACGCAGATGTTCCTGTACTGGTGGTTCGCTAACATTAATAATAAAAATAAGTGATATTTAGGAAGACAACATTTTATTGTTGTCTTTTTTTTAGAATAGGTGTTGACTCTCCCGTTAACTGGAGGGTGTATTCTTTAGATAGATGATAAAACTAGTTTTATATTTTGTTCAGTTCTGATTGTTTGAGGAGGCTCTAAATGTATCAAATTGGCACTTTTTCGAAAATTGCTGGAATGTCAGTGAAAACATTACGTTACTATCATGAAATTGGACTTATTGTTCCAGCTGAAATTGATGAGGACACAGGATATCGTTACTATAGTGATGATGAGTTTGTTCTTGCTCAGAGAATACATTTTTTAAAGAAATTTAAGTTTACCTTGCCTGAAATACAAGAAGTACTCCATCATATGACAGATGATAGTGACTTGAATGCCTATTTAAATGAGAAAAAACTTCAAATAGACGTTCAGGTTCGTGAACTGAAAAAAGTACAAAAAGAGATTGAGGAACATCTAAATAGAGAGGCGATTATTATGGCTGAAAGAAATTACACCTTTGATATTGTAACAAAGGAGAGTATTGAAATTGCAAGTGTACGTTATATTGGCAAGTATACAGATATGGGCCAGTATATTCAAAAATTATTTAAGGCAGTAGGTGGAAGCGCTGCTGGTGCTCCATTTGCCTTATACTACGATGAGGAATTTAAAGAAGATGGCGCAGATGTTGAAGTTTGTGTTCCTGTTAAAAAATCAATTAACAAAGGTGAGGTTACAAGTAGAACATTAAAAGCTGCAAAATACATTGTGACAACGCATGTTGGCCCATATGAGGAACTCACACATGCTTATAAAGCTATAACGGATGAAGCAACAGAACGAGCACTGAATATAGTTTCACCGATTCGAGAAGTTTATCAAAAAGGTCCTGGGATGCTCTTAAAAGGCAATCCACAAAAATATAGAACGGATTTGATGATGGAAATCGGTGAATAATATTTCGAAAATAAGCCCCGGGTATTGGCGTTGCTAAATACCACGGGGCTTTTCTAATTTGACTCATATTTGCCTGGTTTATGTTTGTCAATTTATGTTCTCTATTTACTGGACTTGTACTGGATCAAGGGGGGAATCTAGGCTGGTTTCAGGCCCTAAATCCTTGTCTACAGTTTTGTATGTTTTGGTGAAACGCACACAAATTGCTATCATAGCTTCCATAATGGCTGCACTGAGAAGTACATATTGTGCTGTAATCAGGGTTGCAGCAGCGGTTCCTATGAGTATAGATAATACACCTGCAGGTCCATTGATCATAGCAATGACACTAAAGACTTTGCCACGATTTTCATCGGGAACAGTCTTTTGCAGAACGGTGTTTAATATGATCATATGCGCGGCTCCTATACAGCCCAGTATAACAAAAAGCAGTATTGAAAGTGGAAACCACTTATTAAAGACGAATAGACCGAGAGCCAGTGCATCTAAAACAAGAACATTCAAAAAGAGTTTGAATGGGTTAGCGTAGTGTTTAACTTTTACTCCAATGATGAAACTGCCAAAGATGGTACCAACACCGATTGCTGACAAGAGGATTCCCCATGCCATTTCAGATTGATCTCCCATTTGAAGGGTTTCACGAATGAATATATAAATGAGTGTGCCCTGCATAACCATGGTAAAGGTTAAAAAAGTTTCGATTAAGACCATCAGACGAATCTTTGAGTTGTGCCACATAATAGACACGCCATCCTTGAACTCATTAAAATGTTCTGAAACATTCTGTTTAACATACTCTTTATCTAAGTGTTTTTCTTGTAAATGTATTGAAAGAATCACAAGCCCTGATGCCCAGAAGGTGAAGGCGTCAATGACAAATGCCCGTTCCACACCTAAAAAACCGACAGTGGCTGCACCTGTTGCTGAGCCGATGATTTGAACCAAACTGTTGGAAGAGGATTTAAATGAGTTGAGCAGTGGTATATCTTCTTCACTTACCATATTGGGTTCCAGCGCACTCTGGGCTGGACGTCGAAATACGTTGACCGTTGCTTTTACAAATGTAATCAAATAGATCAGTTTTAAATCGTTTACAAATAGGGCTGCAAGTATTGCAAGACCACTACAGACATCCGACAAGACCATTATTTTTTTACGAGAAAAACGGTCTATAAGTATACCTGCAAAAGCGCTAAAAAATATGGTCGGTATCATTTCAAATGTGGTTAAGAAACCAAGGTCGGTTATTTTACCACCAGAAATAATATAAACTTTGCGCAGAAGGGCAAAATAACTGATTTTACTGCCAAAGTATGAGATGATTCCGGCAATGATAAGCTTCATTAATTCTTTATTTTGAATAAGAGATTTATATTCTCCAATATAGGTTTGAAAATTTGTTTTTAAATTTTTCATGTTGAGTCCTCCTAAAGTTGAGTGTTAACTAAAATTTGACTTAAATTAGTTAAAAATGGACATAAAAATGCCGTAGATAAATACACCTACGGTTCAACATGTAAATCTAATGATTCAAATTTAGGGATTGAGGGGTTGGTGTATGATCAGTATGGATTTGTAACGTTTGTCTGTTTCTAAGCCGGTCTAATCTGACTGAGTTCATAGCGAATCCCCTTTCTACTTTGACTGGTAACTTCCAATATTTAACGACTAACTTAAAATCAGTCTAGCATAAGCATTCTTAAAATTCAATATAAAATTTTTAACGATACAAAAAATAAAACGACGTAAACTGATAAGAGGATTGCTATATCAGTTATACGTCGTTTAAAATTTATGCATTTAAATTAATGTGGCAGTAGCCATTTGGATTCTTTTTAAGGTATTTCTGATGGTATTCTTCAGCCTTATAATACATTTTAAGGGGTTCAATTTCTGTAACAATTTCGTCTTTATAGTCTGATTTTTTCTTGTCAACATATGCACGAATAGTGGCTTCATCCTCAGCATCGATAAAATAAACACCATTTCTATATTGGTCACCAATATCTGGCCCTTGTCTGTTCCAAGCCGTTGGATCTACGATTCTAAAGAATCTTTCAAGAAGCTGATCAAGGGTAATTAGATTTGGATCATATTCAACTTTGCAGACTTCAGCATGACCTGTTAAATGGGAGCAAACAGCTTCGTAGGTTGGGTTTTCTGTATTCCCATTTGAATATCCCACTTCGGTTTCAAGAACACCTTCCAACTGATTAAAATAGGCTTCTACACCCCAAAAACAGCCACCTGCAATTACGATTGATTTCATATAATCATCTCCTCTAGAAGTTTATAAAGATTGAAGTATATAATGATCGAAGTTTATATAATATGTCATTATTATCTACCTTGATTGTAGACTCTTATGACATTTTTGTCAAAAATGCACGAAAACTGTAGAGTATGAGTTTGTCATAAAAAAACTCCGAGCAAAGTCGGAGTTATGAACAACATACTACAGGGATCATCGAACAATCAGTACAGGGATTTTTGCATGATGGACAACTTTGTTGGTAACTGATCCGAGTAAAAATCTTTTTACCGCACCCATTCCATGTGTGCACATCATGATAAGGTCACATTCGTTTTTTTCAGCAACGTCTAAAATAGTTGCTGCAGGATTGCCTGCCTCACAAATGGTCACAAGTTCAAAAGGTACTTCACCTATTGTACTAACAGCACGGTTCAGGATTTCTTCCGATTGCTTCTCAACTGAGTAAGCGCTTTCAAGTGGGTATGCTGGGTAGTTGTTATACTCAGTGAGCGTTGGAAGGCCGTACACATTTAGAAGATAGACCTTTGAACCATAACTCTCACCAAATGTTTTAATATATTGAAGAAGTTTATCACATGATTCTGACCCATCTATCGGAACCAAGATTTTTTTATACATATCCGACACCTCCATATTGAATATCTACCCGTGAAACGGAGGAAAAATCGCATGATTAAATGTTTTCGATTTGCCAGTCTATAGGTGTGTGACCCAGATCTTCTAAAATTGCGTTTGCAGCGGAAAAGGGTTGGGAACCGAAGAAACCCCTATAAGCTGAAAGAGGACTAGGATGTGGCGCTTCAAGAATGTAGTGGTGTGTGCCTGTGATACGCTTTACCTTTTCTTGTGCAGGACGTCCCCATAAAATAAAAATAATGGGCTCTGGACGTTCGTTTAGTAAACTAATGATTTGATTGGTGAAGGTTTCCCACCCATTATTTTTGTGTGAATGGGCTTGGCCCTTTCGAACCGTTAATACTGTATTGAGTAACAAAACGCCTTGCTTTGCCCATTTTATGAGGGAGCCATTGTTGGGAATGTAACAACCCAGATCGGTTTGGAGTTCTTTATATATGTTAACAAGTGATGGCGGTTTTTTTATCCCTGGTTGAACAGAAAAGCTTAATCCATGGGCTTGTCCAGGACCATGATAGGGATCTTGACCAAGAATAACGATTCTAACATCTTTATAGGCAGTCAGTTGAAAAGCACTAAACACATCATTTTGCTCTGGGTAAATGATTTGAGTGTCATATTCATTAATTATGAAGGACCATAGTTCTTTAAAATAATCCTTTTCAAACTCAGACTGAAGTAACGCCTGCCAATCATTTTGAATAGTGGTAATCATAAGTTCATCCTTTCAATATATCTAAAAATTATAGATTGTCGTCATCAGGTGATATTTCAAATGTTTCTGGGGCGTTTGCCATTTCTACAAAGGCTTTAAGTGCAGGTGAAAGGTATCTGTTTTTATGGTAGGCCATTTGGGCATACATCTGATTCTCTTGTTCAAGTTCTAAACTATCTGCAACCAGTAGGTTTGATTCTATTTCTTTTTCCACAGTCATCTTAGGTAAGAAGGTAACACCCATACCATGGATAACGGACTGTTTAACAAGCTCTAGACTCCAAGCTTCCAGAGTATTTTCGAACTTGGTCCCTTTAGAAATTAAATAGTCTTCAAATATGTGTCTAAAGGTGCCACCCTTTCTTGTGTTAATGATTCTTGATATTTTTTCACTTTGAGAATCACGTTTCTCAACATAGTCGGGTGTAGCCACAAAAACCATGTCAACTTCAGACAGTATTGAGACCTCTAAGTCTGAGGAATCAATTTTCTTATCTATAAAAAATATAATATCTGCCTCACCATTGTTGAGTTTAGGAACAAGCTCTAGGTATCTGGCGTTGATAAGAACTATTTCTACTTCTGGATACATGTCCGAATAGGTTTGGAATAATGGTCCCAATTTATATAATGCAATGGATTCTTCTGTGCCAATGCGAATGGTTCCTTTGGGTGACTGGCCAAAACCGGAAAGGGTTTCTATTTTCTGATAGGTCCTTAAAAGTGCATCCACTTGTTTCTCAAGTTGTCTTCCCAAGTCAGTGAGTAGGACCTGTCTTCCTATACGGTCAAAAACCTGCCCCTGAAGATAGTCTTCAATGGCCTGTATGTGGCCTGTTATAGTGGATTGGGCGTATCCCAGTTCTTCGCTTGCTTTGGTAAAACTCCCTGTTTCAATTATTTTTTTAAAGGTTATAAAATTGCGAATTTCCATAAAAACCTCCTTAAGTCTTATATCTATATTGTATCGGAAAAACCGATGGATTTCATCATTAATTTCAATTTTACAAATGGGTTCGTAGGCGTTATATTATAGGTGTAAAGAAGATTGATACCAATTATCAATCAAACAACAAGCGAAGTCTATATTGACTGGAGGCGAGAAAATGGCTATTTTCAATCGAATCTTTGGTAGAAATAATACGAAGAACAACACTCAAGAATTTAAATCATTACAAGCAAATGCAGCGGTAAGAGAGTATGTTGAAAACCAACGTATCGCAGCAGCAGATACGCGAATTTTACTGTAATACCTAACATAAAAATTACAAACATTCGAATATATGATTAAACAAACCCCCTTATCAAGCAAATAAGACGCAACAAAACGCCGTGAGAAATCACGGCGTTTTGCTTTTTTGAAGCGACCGAGAGAATGACGAAAAAATGGGTAACTAGGAAGTAAGTGTTTTTTTCGAAGGTTGTTTTTATTAAAGGGTGTCCTAATGGAGTTAAGGGTGTATTCCTATGAACAAAAAATCTAACATAGAAAATCTAGTGAGTCGAGCTGGCTTGGGGATCTTATTATTAAGTATTACTCTAGCCACTCTTTTTATGTTCATAATACTCGATAATATAAAGGTTCAGACATTAGAAGACACCAAAGCTTCACTTATGTCAGTCCTTGTAACCGCTGAAGAAGGCATAAGTATTATGATTGACGAGCAGTTGCATCGCCTTGAAGACCTCAGCCGTGATAAACAACTTATAAGATATATCCAAGAAACAAACTCCTTTGATAACAAGCAAAGGCTAATAACATACATATCTGAAAATAAAGTAGAATTTCACAACGTCATACATGTCATCATCACACCAGACGCTAATATCATTTACGACAATCAATCTACAATTACAGATCGTGATACTGTACTGCCTGATTTTGATCATCAGGTCTTTCAAGCTGCACTAAGACAAGCCCTTAAAGGACAATCTCAATTTATTCCTCCATACGATATTAATAATCCATCCATCTATTACCTAACACCTGTCTTTTCAAGCTCCGGAGATATTATAGCCCTGATTCTAAGAGCTGATGATCCAGCCCTAAATTTTTCAAGAATTGCCCAAGCCGGTCGAATTGGTAATTCCGGTGAAACCTATGCTTTTAATGCAGAGGGTTACATGTTAACACAAAGTCGGTTTGATACCGAACTTAGAACCATAGGACTCCTTAATGAAGGAGAGTCTAGCATTTTTACAATTCAACTCCTTGATCCAGGTCTTGATTTAACAAGTCCAAACGTAGATGTTGGAAGTGCTTATAAGGATTCTAAATTAACTTTGATGGCAGAAAATGCAGTAAAAGGTGAAAGTAATGTCAACGTGGATGGCTACAGAGACTACCGTGGGGTTGAAGTTTTTGGTGCTTGGAAGTGGAATGACAAGTACCATTTTGGTATTACAACTGAAGTTGATGTGGAAGATGGACTCAGCTCCTTCATCACATATAGGAAAAATATGATTATAACGGTTGTTATTTCTCTTTTGCTACTCACCATGAGTACGCTCACCAATATGATCACTGAACGAAGAGCAAAGCTTATTCTAGAAAAGAATAATAAGTTTCTTGAAGAAACCGTTTTAAAGAGAACAAAGGAATTAGGGATTGTAAATAGACATTTTGAAGAAGCGATTAATGCCTTAACACATCCTTTTTACGTGATTGATGCATCCAATTATAATATTTTGATTGCCAACAGTGCGGCAAGAGACTTATCAAGAGTCCCTCTCACAACCTGTTATAAGTTGACCCATAAAAGAGATACACCGTGTCACAGTGCACACGATCCTTGTCCTTTAGATGTGATTAAAGCAACAAAACTACCTTATACTGTTGAACACCAACATTTTGATGTTGATGGGAATCCAATTTTTGTAGAGGTACATGGTTATCCAGTTTTAGATGATACGGGTGATGTGGTTCAGATGATCGAATATTCACTGGACATAACACAACGTAAAGAAGCTGAAATGGCCATGGAAAAAGCTCTAAAGCAAGTGGAAACCCTTTATGATTCATCGCTTGCGCTCAGTCAGGCCCTTGATCTAGACGAGGTTTTGGCCCTGATACTTGATCGTATGAAGAAAGTAATTCCATATGACAGTGCATCAATATTACAGTATAAAAATGAAGCGCTGGAAATCATATACTGTACAGGTTTTAGCCAACCAGAAAATATAATTGGTCTCAGTTTTCCTGTAGAAAAAGACACGTTCAATTACGAGATTATTCACAATAAGACCACAAAAATTGTGAATGATGTGCATAACATTGAAGAATTTATAGACTTATCCACAGCAGGTGCAATTGTATCTTGGTTGGGGATTCCATTAATTTATAAAGGTGATGTTATCGGGGAATTAACACTGGACTCACATACCTCAAACTTCTATAAAAATGACCAAGCTGAACTTGGTTTGGTATTTGCTGCACAAGCAGCAGTGGCCTTAAATAATGCTAAATATTTAGTTGAATTAGAAAATGCAAAAGACTTGGCTGTCCAGGCAACAAAAGCCAAGTCTGATTTCCTTGCAAATATGAGCCATGAGATCCGAACGCCAATGAACGCAATCATTGGACTGAATGATTTGCTTGAAAAAACCATGTTAAATGCCAAACAGACAGATTATGTTGTGAAAATCGGTTACGCAGCAAAAAGCCTACTGGGAATTATCAATGACATACTGGATTTTTCAAAAATAGAAGCGGGTAAACTTTTGATTGAAAAAATTGATTTTAGATTAAATGACGTTTTAGATAATGTTTCAAATGTCCTTGGCATGAAAGCTTTTAGTAAGGATATTGAGTTTGTGATCTCACAGGATGTAAATATACCAGAATGGATTGTTGGTGACCCTTTACGAATAGGCCAGATTCTACTCAATTTATCGGGTAATGCTGTGAAGTTCACAGAGAATGGCCAGATTATTATATCTGTAACTGCAATAGAAAAATCTGAGGATCAGATCATTCTTGAGTTTAATGTTCATGACTCTGGAATAGGGATGACTGAAGAACAAATAGGTAAACTGTTCTCAGCATTTACACAAGCTGACCAGTCAACAACCAGAAAGTTTGGTGGTACAGGGCTTGGATTATCTATTTCTAAAAAATTAGTGAATATGATGCAAGGAGAAATTGGTGTAAAGAGTATCTATGGTGAAGGCAGTACTTTTACATTTACGATTGTATGTGAAAGAAGTCAAAAGCAAGAAATTAATCTTCATGAGTTTCCCGAGGAGCTATCAAACATAAAGGTACTGGTAGTTGATGATAATGAAGCTGCCAGAGAGGTTATAAATGAATATCTTAATGAGTTTGGTTTTAATACGGCCAGTGCATCCAGTGGTCAAGAAGCGCTTCAAATGATAGATCAACTTAATTTAAATGATTGCTTTGACTTGGTAATAATGGACTGGAAAATGGAAGGTATGGACGGCATAGAAACATGGAGACAGATGAAAGAAAAATGTTCAAGCCGAACCAAAGTTATTATGGCTACAGCCTATGCAAAAGAAGATGTGCTTAAAGCAGCAACAGCAGTAGGCATTAAACAAATTCTTACAAAACCAGTGAGTCAATCTTCTTTATTTGATTCTATTATGGAGGTATTTTCAAAAAGACATCGGACTTCGATGGTTAAAGCAAGTGACGCATATCCTGAGTATTTTGAAGGGGTTAGAGGGGCAAATATACTGTTGGTTGAAGACAATGAGATCAATCAACAGGTTGCAAAAGAAATGTTAGAAAGCGAAGGATTCTTTGTTAGCGTAACAGATGACGGATCAAAGGCAGTAGATGAAGTGAATAAGGAGAAATTTGACCTTATACTAATGGATCTGCAAATGCCTATAATGGATGGTTATCAGGCTACGGAAATAATTCGTAAAACTCATAATGTAAGTGAACTTCCAATCATCGCCCTAAGTGCTGATGCCATGTCAGGAACGCGAGATAAAGTGTTGGAAGTTGGTATGAACGATTATGTCACCAAGTCAATCAATAAACTTGAGTTATTTAAGGTCATGACAAAATGGATAACATCCGGACATAGACCATTGTTTAAACAGGACGCAGAAGCCTCTGGTATTGAACTGAACCTAAGCTTGATAAACGAGTATTTGACAGTTTTCAATTCAAATGGAGCACTTAAACGACTGGGTGGAAATTTAAAAATGTATCTATCCATACTCAGACGATTTGCAAAAGATAATATAGATTTTGAGTCGGAGTATCATGGACTTGAAAGGGGTTCGGACGCTTTAAGAAGGCGTGTACATACACTTAAGGGTGTTACAGGAAATATTGGAGCAGATTATTTATATGTTGCAACAAGAGACTTAGAAGAAGCACTGAATCGCAAACAAGATGTAAGTGGTGAACTGGAAAAAGTCATAAGGTACTTAAATCAAGCTATTGACCAAGTTAAAGCTTTAAACAAAGCTTTAGATACAACTTTAGCAGAGTCATCCAAAGGTCAATTAAAGCTGGATCTATTTATAGAAAAATTATCAGTATTAAGTAAACAGGCATCTGATTACGATGCAGAAGCACAAGAAACCATAGAAAATATTTTGAGTTATGAGTATGCAGAAGGTGTGACAGAGAGCTTAAAAAAGATAGAAGTGCTTATTGGTGACTATGAGTTTGAAGACGTTTTAAAAGACATTGATAAGCTGGTAGAAAAGTTGAAGGTGTGATTTATAGGAGAGACGATAAAGTCATTTCAGGCACACAAATACTCCAGGCCGCCTATAAATTTGAGCTGAACAGGTTAAGAGGCCTAGAGCATGAATATACTATAAAATCTATGAAGATGGATAAAAACAAGTATCCTGTTGAAGTGGTTGAAGCACTACAGTGGGCTGTGTCGGATAAAGAGTCTTAAGTGTTAAGACTCCATTGAAACCATGTTGCGTCCAGACTCTTTTCCGTAATACAGTCGATCGTCAGCTACTTTTACAATATCGTTTAATGTATGCGTATCAAGAGTACCTGAAATATCTGCTAGGTCTGAAACACCGTAAGTCATGGTAATTCGTAACTCTAGATTGTTGATTTTAAATACATGTTTGTTAATTTCGGTACGAATACGCATACATGCTAGAAAAGCTTCTTCTTTAGTATAGCCTGTAAACATAATTATAAACTCTTCACCACCATAACGCGCCAGTATATCTGACAGTCTTAAGGTGTTTGTTAGTATTTTTGAAACCTCTGTGAGGATAAAATCCCCCACATCATGTCCGTATTGATCGTTGATTTTTTTAAAATGATCAATGTCCATCATGGCAATGGCTATGCTTCTGTCCTGCCGTTTGACTAGATCCCATTCCTGTTCTGCACGATCAAAGAAAAATCTTCTGTTATAAAGTCCTGTTAAAGGGTCTGTGGTCGCTTGTTTTTTGAGTGAGATTTCTTTTCCTGAGTGTTTTAGGACCGATGTAAGCCGTGCACGCAGAACATTCTCATCTACTGGTTTGGTTATATAATCAAATCCGCCTGAGTTAAAGCCTTCTAGAATATCAACGCCAGAGTCCTTGGCACTTACAAAAATGATCGGAATATCTGCATATTCAGGCATCTGTTGAAGATCGATAGCAATCTCATGTCCATTTTTACCTGGCATAACCACATCAAGGAGTATGAGGTCAATGGCATTGTTTTCAAGTACGGGGTAAACTTCTTCTTCACATGAAGCTGTCAAAGTTTCATAATCTGTAAGCATAGATTCAATTACATATCTGTTAATATCACTATCATCAACGATTAGGATTGTATTTTTCTCCATATTCTCACCCTCTTTTTTCATCTGATTTACTCAGTATTGTATCAACAACTTGCAATAGATTTTTTGATTTAAATGGTTTTGAAATGTAGCTGTTAAAGCCACTTTCCAGTAATGTTTGCTCGTCATCAAGCATTGCTTTTGCTGTAAGTGCAATGATTGGTGCATGGGTTGGATCCTTCATCGCTATACGTTCGAGTGCTTTGATTCCATCTAGTTTAGGCATCATTATATCCATCAGAACTAAATCTGGTTTCATCTCAAAGTAGAGCTGAACAGCTTCTTCTCCATTTGAGGCGAAACACAACTCATACTTAGTCTCCAAAATCATTTTTAGAAGCTCTTGTCCGACCTCTTCGTCGTCAGCAATGAGTATGAGCGCCTTTTCTCTATTCTGAAAACTCGATATTTTATTCTCAATAACTCTAGTAATCGCATTTAAAAGAGGGACTGTGTGTAATGCTTTAACTGACAAATCGATGGTATAATTTTCAGAATTATAGATTTTGGTATTGTTCTCTCCAATGAGGACATAGGCCATTTTTCTCTCCGGATACAAGCTTTCTGCAAGCTCAACGAGCTTATGTGCCTTCATGTCTGGCAGACTTGGTTCAATGATCAAGACGTCCGGTTCAAAGCCTTGTAATGCTTCAAATGCAGATGTGGCATTTTCAACAGATTTCATTTTTACTGTAAAGTTTTCAAGAATCTTTGAAACGTGCTTGTTAACGTCTGAGTTGCCACTGCAAACCAAGAAATTTTTATTGTTTATGATTTCAAATGCATCCGTTGAAAGGTTTTGTATGTCTATGGATGCTGATTTTAGAGTTTGTGGTGACAGTACATTTTGCTTTTGAGTAGACTGTTTATCCTGTATCGCTTTATTAAGCAAAGTGATGGGATTATCTTTGTTCTCTTCCTCAACACGGAAGGGATAGTACTTGTCTTTGAGAGTGACCTTTTCAAAGGGGTCCACTTCCATTTTTAACCCCATACCTTTGAGTGGCAATCCAATTTTCATAGTGGTTCCTTTTCTGGGAACGGATTCTACATGAATTTCACCACGAATAAGCTCAACCAAAGCTTTTGTTAATGACAGACCAAGCCCGGTACCCTGATAGGTTCTTGAAGTAGAGCCGTCAATTTGTTGGAATTTCTCAAATATACTCTCCAATTTTTCTGGATTAATACCAATGCCAGTGTCTGATATTTCAAACCACAATGAGTTTTCAATGACTTTAATTTCAATAGTTACTTTACCAGCACTGGTAAACTTGACTGCATTTCCAAGTATATTAACGAAGATTTGCTCAAGTCTTTTTCGATCCGTAATGATAAATTCTGGTGTATAACCAATGGATTCAATTCTAAAATCTAGTGGCTCTTCGTTTTTAGCCACACGGCCTTCCATTAATCCCTTAAACAAATTTTCAGAGAAATCAATAATGCCACTTAGCCTAACGGGTCGTTCACTATAAGTCATGTTTCCAGATTCAACCTTGGCTAGGTCAAGCAAGTCATTAATAAGGTCAAGAAGACGCATACCACTTCTATGAATCATATTGAGTCCTTTGAACTGTTTTTCATTTAAGTTGTCATTCTGATATTTTAGTATGGTACTGGACAAACCCAGTATGCCGTTAAGAGGTGTACGAAGTTCGTGACTGACGTTTGATAGAAAATCGGTTTTACTTTGATTTGCGATCTCAGCAACTTCCTTTGCTTTTTCAGCTTCAAGTTTAGATTGTTTTAATTCACGTGTTCTTGTTTCGACAAGGTTATTAATGGTTAGGGTTCTTGAAAGAATAATGTTCATGTAACTGGTAATAAGGAGTGTCGCAAATAATCCAATAACAAGTAAGACACTTGCATAAGAAGTTTTGGTTTGACCTATATATGCATCTGTGGCCACCATGTTAATTTTCCAGGTGCGATTGCCAACTGAGACAAGGAAGGACTCATGGAGTCGGTCGTTTACTTGTGTATAATAAGCCTGATTTAATTCAGTTTGTTCACCAAGTGAGGTGAAGTAGTGTAAATTTTCAACGTTGTTGGGGTCAGTAACATCCGACACATACAGATCAATTTCACTATCGCTTAAATAAGAGATGGATTGATCGATGAGGTCACCCACTATAAAGACGCCTGAGGCAATACCTTCTATTTGCTCTATTCTTTCAAGCTCTGTTAATGATGCTGGGTTTTCTGAGAAGATAGGTAGGAACATTAAAAATCCTGATTGCTCCACATCGCCTTGAATCAAAGCGATTCTACGCGTGACAGCAAAAGACCCAGAGCGAATGGTGTCATTAATGGTATTGAGTCTAGCTTCGTTTGATGAAAGATCAAATCCAAGCGCAGCTCTGTTTCCCTCAACAGGTTCAATATAATAAACAGGATAATACTCTGATTTTTGTGGTGCAGTAACCAATTCACTTTGGTTGTTTCTAACAAGAAAATCAAAATTGGTGAGTCCATCCTGTGTTGCATCTGCAACATACTTGTTGCGTTCTGAGGATTGAACACGAGGGGCCCAGGAAAGTGCTTGTATACCAATGACCCGATTTAGGAAGGGTTGTGTGAACTCTAAAAATGCCTCACGAGAGTGAACATATTTCAGATGATTTTGTAATGCAACCATTGTAAGGGCTTGATTTTCTATGGAACGTTCTATTGCAATAATTCTCTTTCGTGCTGCAAAATCAAAATGGTCAATAAACTGTTCGTTCTCAATATTTCTTATAGCAGTATATAAACTCAGATTTACAGCGATACCAACAACGGCAACGATGAAAAGAGCAAGAATTTGCCTTAGTCTTGATTTTTTATTAACCAAAATTGTTTCGTTTGTATTTTTAGACATGGCTACCTCCAATCAGATTCATAGTCTTAATCCATTTGTACCCAAATTTTAATTTTCAATACTGACATTTAATTAAAATATTTTTAGTGTCTCGAAACAATTCGTAAAATGTTGAAATTTCAATATTTATGGAGATTAATTTGAATATACATATGCTTGACAGTTCATATATTCATGACTATGATATATCAGGATAGAAGCATCTGTTGGCTTGAATAGGGATGCTAAGATGAGGTGAAATAGATGAAGAAAACAGACTTAACTCAAGGTTCAATACTCAAGGGTCTTATCATGATGGCGCTTCCGATAATGGGAACATCATTTTTGCAAATGGCTTATAACCTAACAGATATGGTTTGGATTGGTCGACTGGGTAGTCGAGCAGTTGCTGCGGTTGGAACCGCGGGTTTTTTCACATGGTTGGGGTTTTCAATCATTCGTTTAACACAAATAGGTGTTGAAGTTTGGGTATCACAATCTGTGGGAAGAAAAGACGAGGCAGCAGCAAGAAAGTATGCAAGAAGTGCAGTGCAAATGAATTTCGTTTTGGCATCATTGTTTAGTATTTTTATAATTGTATTTAGAGAACCCATGGTAGGTTTCTTTAAAATAGATGATGTATGGGTGAATCAAGAAGCCATTAAGTATTTAGTGATTGTTTCTGCAGCCATGGTATTCCAGTTCACAAATCAAATTTTTTCAGGCATTTTTAATGGTTCAGGAGACAGCAAAACACCTTTCTCTATTAACACCATAGGGCTTGTTGCAAATATGATTCTTGACCCACTGCTTATATTTGGTATTGGTGGACTAAAAGGATTTGGTGTTGTTGGTGCAGCTTACGCAACAGCACTTTCTCAAATAGTGGTCTTTATTGTATTTTGGATCACAATCCAACGTCAAGAAAGAGAGCTATTCCATTTCCATCTGTTGAGAAAACCTGATTTTGATGCAATGGCCCAGATTTTTAAAACGGGACTTCCTGTTGGTATTCAAAGTGGAGCGTTCACAATTTTTGCAATGATAATTGCACGTGTAATTGCTGCATGGGGACCAATTCCAATAGCTGTACAAAAGGTTGGTTCACAAATTGAAGCCTTGAGCTGGATGACTGCCAGTGGATTTTCTACGGCACTGGGGTCCTTTACGGGTCAAAATTACGGTGCCAAACAATGGGAACGAATAAAAAAAGGGTATTTTACAGCCGTTCGAATTATGACGGTGGTTGGTCTTTTAGTAACAGCTCTGCTGGTCTTTGGTGCAGAACCATTGTTCAAATTATTTATACAAGAACCAGAAGCGATCGCTGTAGGTGTGGTTTATCTTCAAATATTAGGGCTTTCTCAGCTCTTTATGTGTATTGAAATTACGACTTCAGGCGCATTTAATGGCTTAAATAAAACATTACCCCCCTCCCTCATAAGTATTATATTTACAGGTCTTCGTGTACCGGGCGCAATTATATTGTCTCGACCGGGACTTCTTGGACTTGAAGGTGTTTGGTGGAGTATCAGTATGTCGAGTGTATTCAAAGGTGTTGTCTTATTTGCTTGGTTTACAACCTTACTTATGACGTCGAAACTCACACCTGATTGGAACGAAAAACCAGAAGAAATCTGTCTTGAACAGTAATGAATACGAACATGATTATCTTATATAAGAAAATCATGTTCGTTTGCTTTTTTTGTTTTGTTTGGGTAATCTATGGAATAAGATTATGAATTTAAGGACAGGAGCTTTTGTGGATGAAACGGATTATGCAAGTTTTAGAAGCGGTTCGCGAATTATCTATAAATTTAAAAGAAGGTATTACTGCAGAAGACGTAGGCGATTTTCTACATATAGATCGCTCGAGTGCATCTAGGTACCTCAATAAACTGGTACGGACATCGGAAATAGTAAAAATAGATGGACGTCCGGTTCGTTTTACCACGCCAGGTTCACATACAGACGCTGAAATACAATATCCGAATTCCAGTAAAACGGTTAGAAATAAAAAAACAGAAAGTCAGGCTGAAGAGAGTATTGTTGGTTCTGATCGGAGTTTACAGATCCCTATTCAACAAGCAAAAGCAGCTATTCTTTATCCACCAAGTGGTCTCCATACCTTACTTCTAGGGGAAACCGGTGTTGGGAAGTCAATGTTTGCAGAGTTTATGTTTAGGTTTGGTGTTCAATCTGGGATGTCAGACGAATCAGCGCCATTTATAATGTTTAACTGTGCAGATTATGCTGAAAATCCTCAATTGGTTATGTCTCAAATATTTGGTGTTAAAAAAGGCGCTTACACAGGTGCAGACAGGGACAAAGAAGGTTTGTTAAGCCAAGCCAGTGGCGGCGTTTTGTTTTTGGATGAAGTGCACCGGTTGTCTCCGCAAGGACAGGAAATGCTTTTTACCTTTATAGACAAAGGGGTTTATAGAAGGTTGGGTGAAACAGAGCTTGTAGAACGTGCCCAAGTGCAAATTATTGCTGCCACAACTGAAGATCCATCGTCATCTTTGTTAAAGACATTTACAAGAAGAATTCCAATGGTAATAACTTTACCAGCGCTTCAAGATAGAACCTTTGAAGAGCGAATGGAGCTTATTGATGCCTTCCTGCGCTTAGAAGCCAAACGGATCGGCAAAAGTATTTACGTGAATAAGAATTCCCTAATTTCCTTTTTATTATATATTTGCCCCAATAACATTGGGCAGTTGAGAAGTGATATTCAGCTGGCGTGTGCAAAAGCATTTTTGAAATTTAAATCAAAGGACGAAAATTATATTCTAATCACCCAATCAGACCTTCCTCAACATGTAAAACGTGGATTGATGCGGATTCAAGACCACAGGGGTGAAATAGATTATTTACTTAAGAGCTCAGAGGATATCTTTAGATACCATTCCGACGAATTGACTGAACAGGCTCTACAAAATCAACTCAGCGAAGAACCTTTTTATGAACACATTGAAGAAAAGGTAACCAACTTAAAGTCCAGTGGTATGGACAATAGGCAAATTCATGAGATCTTAAGTGGTGATATAGAAACCCACTTTAGTAAGCTGTTTGAAAACGTTCCAAACAAACACAGAAAAAGTGAAATAGCCAAGATTGTAAATGCAGAGGTTTTAGAGTTTACAGATAAAATATTGAACCACGCAGGGCAAATGTTAGGGAAAGAGTACGATGAAAGTATTTCTCTTCCGTTGGCATTACACTTACATGGTGCTATTGAGCGTATTCGAACAGGACAAAGTATTTTTCATCCACAACTGAATGTTGTGCGTGTCACCTATCCTGATGCTTTTATGGCAGCAATGGATATTGCAAAACGTATGGATGAAAACTTTAGGATTCAAACCCCTCTAGACGAAATTGGTTATATAGCCATGTTTTTAGCAACAGACCCAGAAGAATTGCTGAGTTCTGAAGAAGCAAAAGTGGGTGTTGTGGTTCTTATGCATGGATCTAGCACAGCAAGCAGTATGGTTCAGGTCGCAAACGCATTGATTGGCAAAGATCATGCAGTTGCCCTCGATATGCCTCTGAGCATGAAGGCTGAATCCATGTACGAACAAGCTAAAAGCGAAGTTATGAAGGCCAATGCTGGACGAGGTGTACTTCTCATGGTCGATATGGGTTCCCTCGCAAACTTTGGAGCCATGATTTCAGAGGAGCTGGGCATGGTTGTGAAAACCGTTGATATGGTTTCTACACCTCTGGTTATCGAAGCCAGCCGAAAAGCTGTACTTGGAAGAGAGCTAACAGATATTCATACAGCCTGTCTTACAAGCCTTGGACGAAGAAGCAAAAATACAATTCAAGAAGAAAAAAAGGAAAGCAATCTTATTATTACTGCCTGCTTCACAGGTGAAGGGGCTTCTGAGAAACTTCGACAGATCGTTGAAAATCATTTGCCAGACTTATCGGGTATAGAGGTTCGGTCAATGAATATACTAAATAAACGTGAGTTTGTGAAGAAGTTAGAAGGGTTAAGACAAGGCCACCGCATACTTGCAGTTGTGAGTACCATCGAAATGTCGATTGACCACTATCCCTTAATTCCAGCAGTGGAGCTGCTTGGAGGAGAGGGGTTGACTAAACTGCAAACCATAATTGATCATGAACAGGCCTATGAACAAATAGGCAAGTCTCTAAAAATTCACCTTCAAAAGGTGGATGGAGAAGAGGTGGTTCGTGTGTCTCTTCAGACTTTAAGTGATATAGAAAAAAATATGGGTGCCCATATTCAGCATGATGTTAAAACGGGTATCTTACTTCACATGGGCTTTATGGTAGATCGAATAAAAAGCGGTGGACTGATAAAGGAGTTTGATGGCATCAATGAATATAGGCTAAAGAAAAAGTTAGAAATTTCGATGGTTCAGGAGTGTTTAAAACAGCTTGAGGCAAAATTTGAAATCGTAATTGATGAGAATGAAATAGGTTACATTACAAGAATGGTGATAGAGAACGAATCATATTCTATGTAGTGTGCATAGTGTGTAATAGCGTGCGATTAATTTGCACGCTATTTTTTTATTGTGTGCATAGTGTGCAGTGTTTTTTTTCTTATGGTTCCGAAAAAAGATGAATGCAGAATGGTTTGTTTTCAACATGTATAGAAGATCTGTCAAAAAATAAATGAATTTTATTATAAGAAATAAAACTTGGCATGGATCATGCGTTATATAAGTGTGAGATCGAAAGGAGACGTGTAACATGAAGCAAACAACAGTAACAGTAACCAGTGCCTCTGGACTTCACGCAAGACCAGCAGGATTATTATGTGGACTGGCTCAGAAATTTGGAGCAGAAATCTATATTGAAAAAAACGGTAAGAGTATTAATGGTAAAAGTATCATGGGAATTTTAAGTTTAGGAACATCAAAAGGTGATGAACTTCTTGTATCAGCTGATGGAAATGATGAACACGAAGCAGTTGAAGCAATCATTGAGTTGTTTAAGACAAAGCTTGCCCATGAGTAGACAAAATAAGGTGTCCTATGTTATTGGATTTGACGGCGGTGGCACAGGGACCTCTATTCTTATTGAAGAGAGGTACAGTGGAAAAAAAACAATCTACCAAGTGGGTCCAACCAATAGACATAGTGTGGGCGACGCGCAAGTAAAGGCACATCTTACAACTATATTTGAAAACCTGCACACGCAAAACATCGCTATGGAGCAAGTGGATTGTATTTGTTTTGGAGGTGCCGGTATTGACACCTCTGAAGATGAACAAACAATCTATGAAATGTTTAGATCACTGGGTTATGAAGGACAATTAAAAGTGGTCAACGACTCAGTCACAGCCCTAGCAGGAGCCAATGCCGATTTCAGTGGAGGTGTCTTAATTAGTGGGACAGGTTCGATTGCACTGGGTGTTTCCAAAAACGATGCGCTAATACGCGTTGGTGGATGGGGACATTTAATTGATGATACCGGTTCAGCATATGCCATTGCTAGAGATGGTATTCGAGGCGTTCTCCAAGGCTATGATGGTCGCGGACCGAACACAAAAATTTGGGACGGTGTACGTTCTGTTCTGAATATAACTTCACAAGAGGACTTGATCAATTTTGTTTATGACCCAAACAGGAAAAAGCATGAGATCGCAGCACTTGCACCTATCGTGACCGATTTGGCAAGGATGGACCAAGTTGCGGACAGAATCATTGATAAGACTGTAGAGGATTTGGCGGATCATATTCGAACCCTGTCTAAAAGAATGGGAAGCGACAGTTTCTCAGTTGGAATGATTGGGAGTGTTCTTGAAAAGTCAGATTATATTCGAGTGCTTTTGGAAAAGAGAATTTCTAATGATTTGCCTAATGTAAATTTACATTTACCTAAGTTTTCACCTGTGGAGGGTGCAATCATACTGGCAAAAAAAATGGTGGAGGAAAAATCATGAAAAAAATTATGCTGGTTTGTTCAGCTGGAATGTCTACAAGCATGCTTGTGACTAAAATGCAAAAGGCAGCCTCAGAAAGAGGCATCGAAGCAGAAATCTTTGCAGTAGCAGAATCTGAGGCAAAAAACCATAAGGATGTTCAGGTAGCACTACTAGGTCCACAAGTGAGATTTCTAAAAAACAAACTTGAAGGGCTATTGGCTGAATACGGTACACCAGTAGATATTATTGATACCGTTGCTTATGGCACGATGAATGGCGATAAAGTTTTAGATCAGGCACTTAAGCTGATCAAATAGCAATCATACATTTTAAGAGGGGGAAAAATCTTGAAGAAACTTATTGATTTTCTTGAAAAGTACTTCGTACCACTGGCAGCCAAAGTTGGCTCGCAGAAACACCTTGTAGCAATACGTGATGGTTTTGTGGCACTGATGCCTTTAATCATTGCAGGTTCATTTGCAGTTCTTATTAACAACCTACCGGTCCCGGCCTACCAAGACTTTATGAATGGCATATTTGGTCCTGTATGGAAGAGCTTTGGGGGTAATATTTGGTGGGGATCATTTGCAGTCATATCCTTATTCCTAGTATTTTCGATTGCCTACAACCTGGCTAAAGGTTACGATTCCAACGGGCTTTCAGCAGGTCTGATTGCTCTAGCAAACTTTGCAATACTTATACCTCAGGCGCCATCTTTGACAAGCCCAAATGGTGAAGTGTTTAATGCATGGGGAAATATTAATTGGGGATATGTAAATGCCCAAGGTATGTTTGTTGCCATTATGGTTGCACTTATTTCGACTGAGATCTTTGTAAAACTATCAAAATCAGACAAACTAATCATTAAAATGCCAGAAGGTGTACCACCAGCGGTTTCTAGATCTTTTGCTGCACTTATACCTGGTATGATTTCACTGTCTATCTTTGCACTTTCTGCAATACTTATTAATTCGTTTACAGGTTCAGATATCTTTGCAATTATTACAAAATTTGTTTCTGCACCCCTGACAAACGTTGCGGATTCATTTGGATCAGCCGTTCTAATCGTATTTATGAACCAGCTCTTATGGTTCTTTGGTTTACATGGTTCTAATATTATTGGTGGCATTATTGAGCCGATATTACTGCCACTTATTCAGACGAACATGGAAGCGGTTGCAGCTGGCCAAGTTCCAGTTCATATCGTAACAAAACCATTCCTAGATGCCTTTGTTTACATGGGTGGTTCTGGTACAACCATTGCACTTCTTATATCAATCTTTATTGCTTCAAAGAGAAAGCAAATGCGTGAAATCGCCAATTTAGGATTTGCACCTGGATTATTTAACATCAATGAACCTGTTATGTTTGGTCTTCCGATTGTACTGAATCCACTTCTGTTGATTCCTTTCCTATTTGGTCCGGTTATTCTGGCTGGATTCAGTTATACGGTTATAGCAGCAGGTATATTCCCTAAAACCATTGCAATGATGCCTTGGACAACACCACCAATTATTGGTGGATTCCTTGCAACAGGTTCTATCATGGGTTCTGTGTTACAACTTATTAACTTAAGTCTAGCGATTGTAATTTATATGCCATTTGTACTTATTGGAGAAAAATTAGAGTCGAAAGCAGACACTGATACTTCAAAAGCAGCTTAATAAACAAATAGCCGGTCTACCGCTACATGTAGACCGGCATTTTGAAATGAGGTCCTGACCCCTTATAAGGGCCTTATTTCAAAATAAAGAAAGGGTTTGGAGGTCATTTATGGAAAGGTTAAAAATAGCAGTTATTGGTGGCGGAAGCAGTTACACACCTGAACTTATTGATGGCTTTATAAAGAGAATCCATCAGCTTCCGGTGACAGATATATATCTGAACGACATTGAAGAAGGAAATGAGAAGCTCACTATAGTCTCTAATTTAGCAAGGCGTATGATTTCTCACAAAAACTTAAACATAAACATTGTAGAAACCCTTGATCTAGAAGAGGCACTAGAGGGTGCAGACTTTGTACTCACCCAACTTAGGGTCGGTGGCCTTGAAGCGAGGGCCAAGGATGAACGTATACCTTTAAAATATGGTCTTATTGGACAGGAAACGACTGGTGCAGGTGGATTTGCAAAAGGACTTAGAACCATTCCAGTCATTCTCGACATTTGTAAGAAAATGGAGCGCCTTTGTAAAGATGCTTGGTTAATTAATTTTACCAATCCAGCAGGCATGGTGACTGAAGCCGTCTTGAAACATACTAAAATTAAGACCCTTGGTCTTTGTAATGTTCCGATAGGAATGACTAAAAATATAGCTAAAATAATGAATGTAGATTCTGACAGGCTATTCGTTGAATATGCTGGGCTCAACCATTTGGTCTGGGGTACACGTATTTGGTTGGATGGACAAAGGGTGGACTGCACAGTCTTTGACAAAATTGCAGATGGCGAGAGCATGACCATGAAAAATATTCCTGATTTAAAGTGGGATGGTAGCTTTATTCACCAATTGGGCCTACTTCCGTGTCCTTACCACAGATATTACTATTTAACGGAGAACATGCTTGAAGACGAACTGGAAGCTTTTAAATCTGGACATACACGTGCTGAAGCTGTGATGAAAATAGAGAAAACTCTTTTCGAAAAATATCGTACTGAAGACCTGGTTGAAAAACCTATTGAGCTGGAACAACGTGGTGGAGCATGGTACTCAGATGCAGCTGTTTCACTTATTACATCCATTCATGGTGATTTAAGAAAAATACACACCGTGAATATTAAAAATGAAGGAACGATTCAAGGTTTAGCTGATGATGCAGTGGTAGAAGTGAATGCAGTGATTGGTAAACATGGTGCGCTTGCACTGAATGTACCCAAACTCCCTTCACATGCACTTGGACTTATGCATTCTGTTAAAGCATACGAACAGCTAACGATTGAAGCAGTGATACAAAAAAATAAAGAGATAGGTGTCCAAGCTTTATCCCTTCATCCATTGATTTTTTCCACGGATCAGGCGAAAAAACTTGTAGATGACATTATTAAGGAAAATTCTAGGTATTTGAGTGACATGTTTGAATAACTGGTGTAATGCATGTTTGTAAATTATGTGAGTGAATGCTGAACTTGAAAAGGAGTATTACTATGAATATGGAAATGATCGTATTTTCTTTGATTGCCAACAGTGGTGAAGGTAGAAGTTTAAGTATGGAAGCAATTTCAAAGGCCAAAAATAACGACTTTGAAGGTGCAATAGAATTATTAGAACAAGCAGATTCAAAAATTGCTGAGGCACATAAATCCCAAACCAAACTCATTCAGTCTGAAGCCGAGGGTGAAAAAACAGAGGCAACACTACTACTGATCCATGCTCAGGACCATTTAATGAATGCAATAACAGTATCTCAAATGGCCAAAGAATTTGTGGATCTCTATCAAAAATTTGAAGGTGGGAAATCAACATGCGTCGGCGCTTAGGCATTTCAGTTTATCCAGAACATGCCCCTGTAGAACAAAGTCTGGATTATATAAAACGGGCACATGGGTATGGTTTTAGTCGTGTATTTACATGTCTGATTTCAGCAACAGAAGGTCAGTCTAATTTTGAGGACTTCAAAAGTGTCGTAAAGTTTGCTTCTGACAAGGGCATGATGGTCATTGCAGATGTGAGTCCAAACGTATTTGAAGAGCTTTCAATAGACTATAATAACCTACAGTTTTTTAAAGACTTGGGTCTATCAGGCATTCGACTTGACCTGGGATTTTCAGGCCTTGAAGAAAGTGTCATGACCTTTAATGACCAAGACTTAATGATAGAAATAAATATGAGTGGTGGTACAAAATATCTTGATACCATACTGAGTTATAAACCCAATGCACAAAGATTGATTGGCTGTCATAATTTTTATCCACATGTGTATTCTGGACTCAGTGATAGACATTTTCTCAAATGCTCAAATCAATTTAAAGATCAAGGCATCCGAACAGCAGCTTTCGTTAATGCACCCAGTGCTGAATTTGGTCCTTGGCCTGTGAATGAAGGACTGTGTACTCTTGAAAGACACCGGTCACTTCCAATAACAACACAAGCAAAAGAACTGTTCAACACAGGTATTATTGATGATGTTATTATTGCCAATGCCTTTGCCTCAGATGCTGAATTAAGGGCACTGGGGGCACTAAGCACATTTATGTTGGAGCTTGATGTTGAATTGGTTAGGGATATTCCGGACTTGATGAAACATATTGTTTTAGAAGAACCCCATTTTAACCGAGGGGATGTTTCCGAGTATATGATCCGTTCAACGGAGAGTCGTGTGAAATATAAAAATGAAAGTTTTGAGGCCTTTAACACCCCTGACATTAAACGGGGAGACATACTCATAGAAAGTTCACTCTACACACGTTATGCTGGTGAATTGCAAATTGCATTAAAGGACATGAAGAACAGCGGTCGAACCAATGTGGTGGGTAAGATTGTGGAATCGGAAATCTACTTACTGGACACACTTGATCCATGGCAAAAATTTAGATTTAAGCGTGTGTAAAACTGTGGAAGGAAATAAATTGAAGACTTATACTAAAAAATTGATTATTGCTGACCAAATACTCATAAATAACACCCTAAGAAAAAATATGGCAGTCGTTTATGACAGCCATATTTTTTCTGTTATTGAGACAAATGGTTTGAGTCATGACCAATTAAAAAGTGCATTTAAAACACAAAAAATAGATTTGGAAATAATAGAGTATCAAAACTGTTTACTTGCCCCTGGATTTGTTGATATACACATGCACGGTATTGCTGGTGCCGACATTATGGATGGCACAGATGAAGCCTTTGAAACCATTTCGACTGAACTTGTGAAGCATGGCGTTACATCTTTTTTAGGGACAACAATCTCCCATGAAAAATCCAATTTGTTAAAGGTTATTGATGCCTTTGGTGCATATATGGAGAGTCCAATGATGGGTGCAAGACCTTTAGGCATTCATTTGGAGGGCCCCTTCTTAAATGGAAAAAGAGCTGGAGCACATAGTCCAGCATATTTGACCCAGGCAAGTAAGGAGCTGATTGACCCGGTCAGTAAAATTATAAAAGTTATAACCCTGGCACCAGAGAAAGTGGAAGCCCCTTCATTTATAGACTGGATAAAAAACAAGCATAGCCATATCCGTCTTTCTATGGGACATTCAGATGCATCTTATGACGAGGCGATTAAGGCAATTGAGTCAGGCATTGATAGTGTAACCCACCTATTTAATGCAATGCGTGGTATTCATCACCGGGATCCAGGTGTGGTGGGTGCGGCTCTAGATACAGATGTTTACTCAGAAATTATTGCTGATGGTGTTCACGTACACAATGCTGCCATACGCATGGCTTACAAGTGTAAAGGTGATGAAAAGCTGTTTTTAGTAACAGATTCCATGTGTGCTGCCTGTATGAAACAAGGAAAATACATGTTGGGAGAAATGGTGGTTACTACAGACGGCGTTTCAGCAAAGTTGGAAGATGGCACGCTTGCTGGGAGTGTCTTGACCATGGATAGTGCTGTTCGAAATATGCATTTTAACGTGGGTATTTCAGTTGATTCGGCATTAAAAATGGCTTCAACAGTACCAAGCAATCTGCTTGAAATGAATGATATTGGAGAAATTGATACAGGTAAATGTGCCGACTTTGTTGTCTTAAATGAAGACTTAGAAGTTCAAACAACCATTATTGATGGAGAGATTGTATACAGGAGAGTGTAATATGCGCATTATTGTTGAGAAGAACTATGATGAAATGAGCCGACATGCGGCACAGCTGATTGCCAGTCAAATCATAATGAACCCAAGCAGTGTCCTTGGACTTGCAACTGGAAGTACACCCATAGGTTTATATAAAAAATTGGTCCAAATGTACGAGCAAAATGATTTGAATTTTTCAGAGGTAACAAGTTTTAACCTAGATGAATATGTTGGGTTAGGTCAGGATCATGAACAAAGTTATAGTGCATTTATGAAACTTAATTTGTTTGACCATATAAATATAGCAAAGGAGAATACCCATATTCCCAGTGGACATTCTAACCGCATAAAAGAAGAGTGTTTGGCTTACGAATCCCTCATTGAAAACTCAAAAGGCATAGATGTGCAAATCCTTGGCATTGGCCATAATGGACACATTGGATTTAATGAACCTGGAGCAAACTTTGAAGCCAAAACCCATCTGGTTGAACTGGACGATAGAACCATTCAAGCAAATGCCCGTTTTTTTGAAAGTAAAGAGGATGTTCCAACCCAAGCCATTAGCATGGGAATTAAAACAATAATGAAGGCCAAGTGTATTGTATTGTTGGCAAGCGGTGTAGAGAAAGCCCAGGTTGTTTATGACATGATTCATGGCCCAATTTCACCCAAACTTCCTGCGTCAGTCCTTCAATTGCATCCCAAGTTGATTGTTGTGCTGGATAAGGAAGCCGCAAGTAAACTGCAAACCCTGGAGGGGATCGCATGATCAAATCAACCCTGATCATCAGCAATAAATTTGGACTCCACGCCAGACCTGCCAGCCAATTTGTAGAAACAGCAGACAAGTTTAGTGCAAACATTCGCTTGATCCACAAGAGTCATGTTGCAAACGGAAGAAGTATTTTAGACGTCATGGCCCTTGCTGCGGGCGCATGTGAAATAACAATTGAGCTAGATGGAGACGATGAGGAAGAAGCAATGAAAGCTTTAAAAAATGTCATTGAAAATATTGAGTCTAATGTTGACGTGTAATACAGAAGGCAAAAAAAGGTAAAATTGAAGGTGAAAACGAGGAGAATATATGAAAGGTATACCTGCATCCCCAGGAATTGCAATGGGTAGAGTTCATAAAGTAATGACAGATTCAGACCATGTTCTAGAGACTTATATACAGGCTAGTGTTGAAGAAGAGTTACTCAAATTAAAGAGAGCACTTGAAACATCAAAAAATCAGATTGAAACCATAAAACAAACAACAGAGCTAGAAATGGGAGAACACGAAGCCCAAATATTTGAATCACATCTAATGATTCTCTCGGACCCAGAGCTTGTTGGCCATATGAATAACAGTATCTCTGTGGTGTCAGAACATGCGCTGGGTGCGGTTCAATTAGCCATGGATACATTTGTTGAAATGTTTGAAGCCATGGACAATCCGTATATGCAAGAACGTGCGGCAGACATAAAAGATGTTCTAGGTCGGGTGATTAGAAACCTGACGGGTCAAGCGGAAACACCGTTGACGTCCATAAATCAACCAGTAATTCTCTTAACAGACGACTTAACCCCTTCTGATACAGCTCAATTGCCGCGGCAACATGTGCTGGGTTTTATAACCGAAGTGGGGGGCGCAACATCGCATTCAGCAATAATGGCTAGAACGCTTGAAATTCCTGCTGTTGTTGGTGTAAAGAATGTAATGGAGCAGATCAATCACGGCGATACGCTTATTCTGGATGGTATATCAGGTCAGGTCATCATCAATCCGGATGATGAAATTGTACATCAATATAAAAAAGAACAAGCAGCCTTTGTTAAGAACAAAGAAAAATTAAAAGAACAAATTGGTCTTGAAACAATTTCAAAAGACGGTCGGCGTGTTGAACTTGTTTGTAACATCGGGTCTCCAAGTGACCTGATAGGTGTACTTGAAAACGACGGTGAGGGGATTGGTCTATATAGAAGTGAGTTTATATATATGGACAGGGACAGTCTTCCAACAGAAGAGGAACAGTTTTCGGCATATAAAGAAGTTGTGTCTAAAATGGAAGGCAAACCCGTTATAATTAGAACCCTGGATGTCGGTGGAGATAAAGACCTACCGTATCTTCAAATGGAAACAGAATTAAATCCGTTTTTAGGATACCGTGCCATCCGGTATTGCCTTGATCATGAAGCCATATTTAGCACCCAGCTAAGAGCCATTCTAAGAGCCAGTGCCTATGGGAAAGCAAAAATTATGTTCCCCATGATTTCAACCCTGAACGAGCTTAGAAAAGCCAAAGCTTTAGTCGAAAAAGCAAAAAGTGAGCTCTTAGATGTGAACATAGATTTTGATAATACAATAGAAGTCGGTATGATGATTGAAATACCAGCAGCAGCAATTCTGTCAGATGTATTTGCCAAAGAGGTTGATTTCTTTAGCATTGGCACAAATGATTTGGTTCAGTATACCCTAGCGGTAGACCGGATGAATCAACAGCTTTCTGATTTATATACACCCTATCATCCGTCAGTGATACGGTTGGTGAAAATGGTGATCGACAACGCACAAAAAGCGGGTATTTGGACTGGGATGTGTGGTGAAGCAGCAGGGGACGAAAACCTTGTTCCTTTATGGTTTGCATTGGGACTTGATGAGTTCAGTGTAAGCGCATCGTCCGTTCTGAGAGTTCGTGCACAGATTAGAAGTATTGATCAAAAGCAACTTGAACATGTAGTTGACAATGTACTTGCAATACCAACCATAGAAGAGATGAAAGTGTACTTGGAAAATCTATAATATAACTTATGTATGATCTAGCTAGTTAGACAGCCGAAGATGAGTGAAAACTCAATTTCGGCTGTTTAAATTTAAGGGTAGATCATGGATAATGTTTACGTAAGTACTGTGAAAATAGGTCAACGGAGCCAATTAGGATCAGATAGCAAATTAAATAGAGTGTGATGTCGGTGTAGTGAAACCAACTCATACTCAACTTAAAGGCTTGTCCTAGCCCACCAGCACCCACAAATCCTACGATAATCGTTGTCCGAATGATGACTTCCCATCTATAAAGAATGTAAGTAATGAACTTGGGAATTGTGAGTGGTATTACACCATAAAAGAGCAATTGTAGACGACTGGCTCCACTTGAACTAAGGTTTTTAAGTGGGCGCGTATCCATATTTTCAACTATTTCTGAGCAGAGCTTACCGAGTATACCAAAATTGTGAATAGCCAGTGCAAGAATACCTGGAAGCGGTCCAGGTTTGAACAAAAATACGAAAAGCATAGCCCAAATCAGTTCTGGTATGGCACGCGTCACAATGAAAAGGCTTCGAAATACAGCAGAAGTACTTTGTCCTATGCGCTTTTGGTATTTAACTGATGATGTATTGGGCGTTACAAGAACACGTGTCCTAGCTGCAGGAATTGTACAGAGAGTAGCCAGTAGACTCGCAATAGTTATAGAAAAAATACTCATTTGCAATGTTTGTACTGAAAGCCTTATAGCTGTAACCCATTTAGATGAATCAAGAAATGCGGGCATTGATTCACCAATCCCTACAAGTCCTTTTAAGAACTTCATTGTAAAGTTAAGATTTTTCTTGCTGAACAATTCTGCAATATGTATTCCCTCAGTCAGATATATACTTAGCCATGACAATACAACGGCAGTAGCAGATGCCCATAATGAAATTCTGAGTACATTTATTTTTTGCTCTTGTGTGAACTGCATAGCATTTCTCAAACGATTACTCCAAATATCAATAAATACAACCAGCAATACTAGGGCATACAAATAGGAAAAAGCATCATTATATTCTAAATCATTTAGTGCCAATTGTATCTCATAACCCAAGCCACCCAAACCAACAAAACTCATAATTACAGATGCACGTATGGCACATTCAAAGCGGTAGAGTGCATAGCTGACCATATTGGGTAAGGCATATGGAAAATAAACATATAAAAGTTTCTGTAATTTACTAGCACCAGTGTTATCTAGTGCATGGATTGGCGCTTTTGGCACATCTTGTAACATGTTTGCAAATATTCTTCCTAGAGTACCTCCGTAAGGTATTGCAAGTGCAAGTAAAGCGGAAGTTGGATTCAGTCCAAATGCGGCCACAAATAACCAAGCCCATACCAGTTCATGGATTGACCGCATGAAGCTTAACAGAGTTCGTATAGACTGACTGAATAATTTTGAAAAACGTCTTTCAGAAAATAAAATACCAGATGCTAAAAGCCCTAAAATGAAAGCAAGGACAAGGGAAATGGACATCCCTGCCACTGCATATTGTACTGTCACAAACGTGGCATGGCTGATGTTTTTAATGATAGCCACATGTAATGTAGGGTGCGTTAATGCATGGAGTAATTGTTGAGCGGTTGTGACTCCCCCATTATGAACTAAGTCTGAAGACCACTCAACAGAGAATACTCCCCATAAGATTAGTAGAAATATGACAAGGTTAAGTATTTTTTTAGACATGATCAATACACCCTTTTACCATACTGTACTCAATAGATAAGGATGGGTCTTCGTTTTGTGATTGTTCTTCTAATTTGTAAAGTTCATTGATTTGCGTGGAATTTAAAAGACTGGTTGGAGTGTCTAATACGATCCTTCCACTTTTCATACCGATGATTCTTGTGAAGTATTTTTGAGCCAGTTCTACGGAGTGTAGACTGGAGATGATAACCTGATTGTTTTCATCAGCAAGTGTAACAAGCATTTTAATAATTTGATCTGAGCGAGCAGGATCAAGGGATGCAACAGGTTCATCAGCAAGTATAATTTTTGGATTTTGAACTAAAAGTCTAGCGATTGCAACCCGCTGTTGTTCTCCACCAGAAAGTAAACTGGTTTTTTCGAAAAGTTTGTCTTCTATACCCACTTTATTTAACGCCCTCTTAGCCAACTCTATGTGTTTAGGAAACAATTTAGGTTGAGTTAGTGACAACATCGATTTCCAAAATCCCCACCTGCTGAGTTGACCTGCCAAAACATTATGAACAACTTTTAATGGACCAATAAGATCAAATTGCTGACGTATTATGCCGACAGCATGTGCATATTCCACAGTATGCACCTTACTTGATTCGTTATTTAATACAAATAAGTGTCCCTGATCGGGTTGAACTGCACCAGAAATAATATTTAAGAGTGTTGATTTACCAGCACCACTGGGACCAATAATGGCTATTTTTTCATGTGGCAAAATGCTTAAATCGGTGGGAAATAGAACAGTTTTAGCGTTATATGATTTTGAAATTTGTTCTAGTTGAATCATTTTTTTTAAATCCATAATAGCCTCGTTACTTTAAATACGTATGTTGTCCATTTGAAAATAAGAAAATTGGCCTGTGAAATGACAGGCCAATACTTATAATTTGACTAATTTTTAATAATACCTAAATCTACTGCAACACCTTTAATAGCATCATAGTTGGCATTATTTGACTCTATAAATTGTGAATCTTTAAATAGTTCCATAATTTCTGGGTTATCAGCCCCAAATGATAGCAGAGCATTTTGAACCGATTTCTTTGAGCCTTGACCAAATTTATCATCTACATTGTTAATCGTCCAGTTGTAGTCATAATAAGCTGGTGTTGTATAAAATACATCTACTATACTTAAATCGACTTTACCTTCTTCAACAGCAGCTTCCCAAACAGCTTCATTAAGTGCGCCAATTTCAAATGCGCCCGATTCAACAAGCTTCCATGTTTTATCATGTGAACCTGAGTAATTAACTGCACCATCAAAATCTGTAGTCGGATCAAGTCCTGACTGCATCATAAAATGACGTGGCATTAAATGACCAGATGTTGAACTTTCACTCCCGAATGTAAATGAAAGGCCTTGAATGTTCTCTAATGACGAGATGTTTAAAGCTTTTTGTGCTATAAAAACTGAATGGAACTGTTCATCTCTTGGCCGTTGTGCTATGGCTTCTGAACCTGGGACAGCACTTCTGACCTGAACGCCAGTAAGTCCCCCAAACCATCCTAAATCTATATCACCACGTTCAAAAGCGGTAACCAGAGCGGCATAGTCAACTGTTGGTACATATTCTACTGTAAAGCCAGTTTCGTCGGCAATGTAGCTTGCCAGTTCATCAAATCTCTTATTGAGTTTTGAGGCATTTTGATCTGGAATAGCGCCAATCTTAAAGGTGGGTGTTTCTGATTTCGGTTCTTCAACCTGTGGTTGTGTTGTACATGCAGCAAGAATCAAAGTCATCGCTAGTATAGTGAGTAGTATAAATTTTTTTGTCATTGTTTCCTCCAAGTAAAACTCCATATTCGAATTAAATTAGTTCAACGGTTTATCAAATTAAGCTTACTAGGGTTTAATATCAAAGTACAATCAAATGTATGAATACTTAAAAAGTCATTATTTATAAATTTAATCCATAGGAGTATGTAGGTATAAACAAGAGTGAACTTACTGTAAACATTCTGAAAACAATACCTTTTTGGTGTTGGTTTATGGTATCCTAGGGTAACAAAGAACTAGATAGACGATGGAATCAAATATGAAAAAGGAAGTGATTTAATGAAGTCCCGTAAAAAATTATACGCAGTTTTAGCCGCAGTTATTGTCCTTGTTGGAGCAGGATTCATTTACTCATATTCACAACCTGAAGAAATTTCAGTAGCAGCTGCCACAATGTATTATGACAAAGATACATCAGAATTAGAAGTTGCAACTTTTGCAGGCGGATGCTTCTGGTGCATGGAATCACCTTTTGAAAAAATAGTGGGTGTACATTCTGTTGTATCAGGTTACACAGGTGGATATTTGAAGAATCCTACGTATAGCCAAGTATCATCTGGAAAAACAAAACACATTGAAGCGGTACAAGTATTTTATGACCCAGCTATTATTTCATACGAAAGTATTTTAGAAATTTATTGGAGACAATTTGACCCAACAGATGCAGGGGGATCCTTTGTAGACAGAGGGTACCAGTACAGTTCAGCAATTTTCTATCATGACGAAGAGCAAAAGATGATTGCAGAAGAATCACTTAAAAATTTGGATGAATCCGGTCGTTTTGAGAAACCGATTGTAACACCAATCCATGAGTTTGACGTATTCTACGACGCAGAAGAATACCACCAAGATTACTATAAAAAGAGCCCTCTAAAGTATAAATTCTACCGTTACAATTCAGGTCGTGACCAATTCCTCGACAAAACTTGGGGAGAGGATCGACATGTCATCGGATTGGAGTCTAAAATGTCTAAATACAAAGACTTTGATAAAGAAGCCAGACTTGAAGAATTATCTTCACTTCAATACAAAGTAACTCAAAAGAACGGAACAGAAAAAGCCTTCAACAATGAATATTGGGACAATAAAGAGAAAGGGATCTATGTTGATATCGTTTCAGGAGAGCCCCTATTCAGCTCGATAGACAAGTATAAATCAGGAACTGGATGGCCGAGTTTCACAAGACCTATTGAACCTGATAATGTTGTAATGCTTCAGGACAACACCTTATTTATGAAACGTGTTGAAGTAAGGAGTGTTTATGGCGATTCCCATTTAGGCCACCTATTTAATGATGGCCCAGAACCAACTGGTCTAAGATATTGCCTAAACTCAGCTTCGTTAAGATTCGTTCCATTAGAAGACATGGAAGCTGAAGGATATGGAGAATATTTAAAGCTGTTTGATGAAGAGAGTATGAAAGAATAAACATTCTAGAGATTTTTATATACAATTATAAATAAGAGCCTATATCTCAACACCTGATTTTTATCAAGTTTGAGGTATAGGCTCATTTATTTTGTTTAAACCCTTTGCTCAGCAACAATACTAGCTGCTGGACCCACCAAAATTAAAACAATAAGCGGAATAGTATTAGGGAAGGTGTTGAAACTCAATGAAACCAACGCTTCCATGACCCAATAAACAGGGGACAGTTGGCTGATAAATTTGAGCTGGCTTGGAATGAGTTCCAGACTCCAAAATGCACCCCCTGCAAGGCACATAAAAAATATAGCTGGTGCAGCAAGGGACTGGAACACAGAACTTTTGTGGAAGTAAGTGCTGGCAAGAAGCATTAAGCCACTGATGCTACTGATAAATGCCGTGAATACAAGGATTAAATAGGGTACTTGAACCAAAGTAAATAAAGTCAGTATGGTTGATATAATACCCATTTGAATGCAAATGAGGACCAGGCCAAAGGTAAGAAATCCTACATAAGCACCAGTTAATCTAGGTTGACCTGCACTTTTTAAACGATCAAATGCAGCTTGTCTTTTCTCTTCAATAATAGAAGCACCAATAAATATCATAAAAAATGCTGTGCTTGCAAGGGTCATCCCCAATACAATTCGATTCCCCATACTGGTCTGAGCATTCTGTGTGTGTTGCGGACTCTCTGATGTGGTGTCTGCACTTGGGAGCCTGAGTGTTTGGTTCATTCTAAGTTCAAACTGGTTGTCTTCCATAAAGGCATTTGCCTTCTCCATGGCTATGACTTTGGCCTGTTCAGATTTTAAAAGACGTTCAGCTTTGTTGCCTGCACTAAATACAACCAAATCTTTAATGACCTCCCGAGCAACAATGTCCCCTAAGGCACCTGCCACTAAGTTGCTTTCTAAGAATTTAATTTCGATGGAATCATCAACCTCACCAGAGAGTATCATGTCCTCATAACCTTCTAGAATTGTAAAAACAGCTTCGATCCGGCTGTCGTTCAATAGCTGGTTGGCATCCTTTATTGATAAACGTTGAACGTCTAAGGTATCTAACTTTAGAAGTTTCTGAATCAAAATTTCGGATTGTCCACTCTGATCTTGATCAATGACTGCAATGGGTATTTCATCAATAGCACTATAATCTCTAAAGACGGTTCCAATGCCAATGCTAAGTATAATGGGCACAAGCAATATAATCAGTGTTAGTTTCTTATTGTTGAGTATAAGTCGCCACCGAAGTGTCATTTGAAGCAGTAGTTTTGAAATATACGAGTGATGAGGGAGATTACTCATAAATAGCCCCTCCTTTACGTAAAATATGCTGCAACCAATTTGCACAGATGACAGATATGATTAAGGTCAGGACCATAAATATGCCTTCGATCTGAAGTGGTCTTCTTGTAATATCTGCAATGTTTGTTAGGAGCCCTCGAATGGCCCAGTAATTCGGTGTAAATGCACTGATGTCTTGAATAGACTTTGGCATGAGGGGGAGAGGAATAAAATTACCTCCCACGAGTCCCAGTCCAAAAACCAGGAGGTTAGAGGTCACCGTTGCAGAGGACTCATTGCCGGTTAACATACCTATGAGCAAGGCAATCGAAGCATAAAAAAGACTGATACATATGATTTGAAAAATCAAATAAACAATTTGGAATGGACTGAGTTTAAAAATAATCATTAGTGGAACAGCAATGGTTGTACAAAGCAAGGTGGTATTAAAACTCAGTGCAATTAATTTAGACAAAACCCATGGGAAAAGTCCATGTTTTAAGGTGACATACCTCTGTACACAGTTGAGTCTTAGGTCGTCAAAGACCAGAGGGAGAATCCCTGAGGCTGAAAAGGCGGCAACCATAACAAGCATTGCGGAGCCGAAGTAAAGGCCTGAGGTTGTAGACGGAAAAGTGTCCACGGTTTTGTAACTGAATAGTCGATTTCGACCCAGCGCAGTTGAGATCATCTCTACAGAATACAAATCATTTGCTTGTTTAAGGGAAGCGCTGGGAAAATCACTTTCTTTAAGTGTTCGATAAAGACCATAGGTGGATGCATCTACAGCTTTTATATAATCTGAGTAACTGACCAACATTTCATTTAGAACAGTTGCTCTCAAAGGGTGTTCAGGATTGATCACTACATCTAAAGGCGTGTTCTCATAGTGGAGTAAACTGCTTGTGAAGTCCTCTGGGATGGTGATAATGGCTGTTAATACACCTGTATCATACTTTTCATTTATTTCTTTTAAGTTGCCTTCAGAAATGCTAACAAGAGAAGAAAACTTATCATTGCTTTGGAAACTCTGTATGAGCATATTGCTGAGTTCAGATTTTTCAAGATCAACGATTCCGATATGGAGCCTTTCTAAAAGCCTGTCTTCGGTCATATCTTCTGAAAAAAACTGCACGAAAAAGAATAAGGCAGTTAACGAAATGAGTGCAGCCAGGATTGTTTTTTTAATGTCTATACTTCTTTTTAGATCATTTCTAAGTAGGTTTAGCATTTAAGTCTCCAGTATTTTGAATATGTCGAGTTCTTCAATGACTTTAACGAGCTTTTTATAGGTAAAGGGTTTGGTCAAAAAACCATCCATACCAGCAAGTTGTGCCTGCATTCGGTCCTCGTCTGTGTCGTTGGCAGTGAGTGCGATGATTGGAACTTTAGGTTTTGGCTGGGAACCATCTGTTGGTGTCTCTATGTTTCGTTCAGCCTGTCGAATAGATTTAGCGGCTTGATGTCCATCAACTTCAGGCATTTGAATATCCATAAGAATAATATCAAAGGTCCATGTTAATGCACGTTCGATGGCTACTTTACCATTGTTTGCGAGCGCGTAATTACAATTCATTTTTTTAAATATAAGTTTCATATATTCTTGGTTCATTATGTTATCTTCTGCAAGAAGTATATTCAACTTGCTCAGATCATATTGCGGCAGAGTGGAGGATTCATCTGATTTCTTTTTTAGGTATGGCATCTCTAGATGAAGTTTAAACTCAGAGCCGATATGGAGTTCACTCTCTACATCAATAGAACCATTCATTTGATCAACCAATTGTTTGGTTATTGCAAGGCCTAAGCCAGAGCCGGAAAACCGTCTGGTGTTGGAATGGTCAACTTGGAAGAAGAGGTCAAATAGTTTTTCCTTGTCACGTGCACCAATCCCAATCCCTGTGTCTCTCACTTTAATGCATAACTGAATAAGATTGTCTTTGAACTGTTCAAATTGAATTTCAAAATGAATATGACCAGACTCAGTATACTTGGCTGCGTTAGAAAGTAGGTTGATCAGAACCTGCTTTAATCGCAGTGCATCCCCAATAATAAACTCTGGGATTTGATCGTCCACAGAAACATGAAATTCTATGGGACGTTCTCTAAGTAATGGTGCAATTAATGATTGCGTTTCTTCGACAATATCTCTAAGTACAAAGGGTTTAGATTTAAACTCTAGTCGTCCTGCTTCAATCTTGGATAGATCCAAAAGGTCGTTCACTATTTGTAGAAGCAGTTTGGTTGAGGTCTGGATGTTATGAACAAGTTTACTATGGTCTTGTTCAGTCTGTGTGTTGTTTAACATGTCTGTCATACCAATAATTGCAGTCATTGGGGTTCGTATTTCATGAGATATATTGGCTACGAATCTACTTTTAGCCTGTGTGGCTTCTTCAGCACGATGTTTTTCGATCTCAAGTGACGCCATGGCTTCTTTTAATGGTGAAATATCGTGTAATAGAAGAATACGACCGATGGATTTACTTCTTTTCAAGATTTTTTGATCGCGCAAATAGAAGTGTCTATCACCGCTTGGCGTTTTGGTTGTGAGTGTGGCTTTGTCAAAATTATTGTTATGGAAATGTTCTGGACTAATATTTGTATCAATCAGATATTTATCTATGGATTGACCAATTGCATCACCTTGTGCAGATTCTGATAGTAAAGACTGAGCAGCATTATTGGCATCAATAATAATGTCATTAGAATCGAGTATGAACATGGCGTCAGCCATTTTTTCTATAGCAATTTCCTGTGCAAAGGGGACAATATTTAAAAACCCAAAACGCTGTATGGACACATAAAATAGAAGCCCACTTATTACAAACAATATAGGCGTATAATCAATTGCCTTTGATGTGCCTTCTACGAATAAATATGAAAAATTACCCGTTACTGGCACGATTAGGGCAAACAATATTATAAATGCTTGAACGCGTTTGTATTCTTTGAAGCGAATCAAGGAAACAATGGACCATACAAATGAAATTGCCAAACAAATGTAGGCATAGGGCAAATATAAAAACCTATAAAGGCTTCCGTACTGACTGCGAACAAAATATAAGCCGTTTTCAAAATCTATAAATCGTTGTGTGAAAAACAAATGGTGTTGGCTATTGGTAAATGCGAGTAAGAGTGCAATGATTGGAAAAACAACAATGAGTCCATGAATTTTTTTGTTCAGTGAAACACCAAACAAAAATTTGTGAAGTGTCAGTAGGACACTTAAAGGTACAAATACAATTGCAAGGTAACGCATGAGGTCAAAGGTGAGTTGAATCTTTTGACCGGGCACTAAATAATAGAGCATTTCGAAGAATAACCAAATCCCCAGTATTCTTAACAAATAACGAACATTTAAGCTATAGGTTTGTTCTTTAGAATCGGTTAGAGCGCTGACCGCAAACATTAAAACGCAGCCAAGAAAAGACAGTAGTGCATAAATGTTCATCGACATTGTAATCACCTCATTCTAAGGATACCCCTTTATCGCGTTCTCTTCCAGAAATTTTCTGTCAATTCCATGCATTTTCTACTTGAATGTTGTATAGTTGATTTAGGAGTGTTTTTAGTGTACAAATACAACTTGGCATATACTGTATGAGCAGTTACATGCCCTGGTTTGAAACACAGTTTAAGAAGGAGAAAAATTATGAGCGAAAAAACGAATCAAAATCATACACACGTATTTGAAGGCCATGAAAAAAAGAGCGGATGCTGCGGATCAGGAAAACACCACAAGCATGACCACGACCATAAACACGAACATGGCAAAGGTGGTTGCTGCGGGAATCATGACCACGAACATGGCAAAGGTTGTAATCACGACCACGACCATGCTCATGACCATGCCCACGATCACGATCATGAACACGAACATGGCAAAATTTATTTAGAAACTGAATCTGGTGAAGAACTTGAATGTGATGTTCTGGGTATATTTGAATTTGAAGGCCAAGAATACATTGCAATTATTCCAGTAGATGCTGAAACAGCCTACCTATATCGTTATTCAGAAATCGATGAAGAACCAGCACTAAATCAGATTGAATCCGAAGAAGAGTACACTAAGGTAAGTGCTCACTTTATGGAACTTGTAGAGGATACAGAAGAGTAATGAGAGATTTTCTTTCAGTAGTTGGTATTGTCTTATGTGTTGCAACAAGTTTGTACACAGGTGTATCCCTTTCAATCGGATTCTTAGCAGCGATATTCATTTGTGGTCTTCTACAGTACGGAAATTATGAGTTAAAAGGTGCAATGACCTCTATGGTAAGATCTGTTGCAGAGGTGAAAATCCTATATTTGATTATATTTCTTATAGGTGCATCTGTATCGTCTTGGTTAGCGGGCGGCGTAGTTCAAACCATTATGGTATACGGTTTGAAGGCTATGTTGGGTCGCAATGTAATACTAATGACGTTTATTATTACCGCTATTGCAGGATTTTTTATGGGAACTGCTATCGGTACAATCAGTACCCTTGGCATAGCCATTCTTGGAATAGGTGCAGCCTTTAACATTCCCCTTCCAATGCTACTTGGAGCGGCGGTTTCTGGTGCCTTTATTTCAGATAAGATTTCACCCCTGTCTGGACTCATGAATCTGACCTTAAATGGTGCAGGTTCTAAATATCGAGATGCTGTGAAATCCATGTTAATAACCCTGGTTCCAATTATATTATTGACGGTTGTATTTTACGCTGTGGTGGGTTCAGACTATGTGTCTAGCAACGCTGAGCAGGTACAATCTATTGAAAATGTAATGAATCAGGCGTTTGTCATTCATCCAGGACTGCTTCTATTGCCACTTATTGTTGTAGGCCTGGCATTTAGTGGTAAACCGTCCACTGTATCGATTGGGTCTGGTGTTGTCATTGGCATATTGTTCTCAATATTTGTCCAAGGTGTCCCATTACTTAAGTCCATTCAATATGTGGTATTTGGTTTTAAGACGAACTCTTCAAGTGAATTCCTGAACAGTATTTTAAGATCAGGTGGCATGGTGGGTATGGTTGAGGTTATTTTAATTGTAATGGGTGCTGTTGCACTCAGTGACCTTATGGAATTTAGCAACATGAACAATCGGATATTTGGCAAACATTTTGAAGTGATTCAAAATGGAAATCAACTCTTAATCAGAAGTGGTGTTATCAGTATGATCATGACAGTACTCATGTGTGATCAAACGGCGGGAATTGTATTACCTCTAAGAATTCTTAAGAAAAAAGGAAAAGAATTTGGTGTTACACCTGCAATGGCAGTACGAACCATTTCGGACACAGGAACGATTATTGCACCTTTAATGCCTTGGAATATCAATGCTTTGATTATCTTTGGCATCACAGGAATAAGTGCGGTAGCCTATGCACCCTTTGCGGTGTTATGTGCAGTATCACCGATTGTGAGTATTGTTTATTTGATGATTCGCCCTATCCGGGTGATCAATGCCAGCCCAGCAAACACACAAAAAATAAATCAAAATTAAAAAACGCCGCTTGTATAATGCAAGCGGCGAAGTTATATAAAACATGTTACCATTTTGTACCGAGTGACAAGGTTTTGGGAAGACCTCGTTTCTTCTTGGTCCCAAAGAATCCTTTTGTATCATCAGATTCATAAATCATGTCCCACATGTTGTCATAAAGCTTTTTTCTGAGGGTGTTGATCGATATATTGGTATATACACCTGACAACATACATAGGCCTTCAAGCCATGCGAGCATTTCAAGTGAAATGGTTTGTGGGTCAAGACTGGAACGTATTTCGCCTGATTTCTGACCTTGTTTAATAATTTTTTCAAGTGTTGAAGCAAGACCATCATAATATGCATTAATACGTTCTTGTAAAATAGGAAAATGAACAAGACTTGTTCTAAGCAGCGCGATCAAATCATAGGGTTTGTCAAAATGACCACCCGCAAGTAATGACAGTTCGCTATTGATTTCAATAATAGCGTTGAAAAACTGTTCAAGGTTTCTGCGTGCGCTTTGCTCACGTTCATAAGGTAAATCTACCTTTTCTTCGATCGAAGAGAGCAGATAATCTATTGAAGCCTCAAAAATTGCATCTTTGTTTTTGAAATGGTGATAGATGGATGGTTTTTTGATCCCAACCTCTTCTGCAATGATGGATAATGAAGCTTTTTCATAACCAAAGTTCAGAAAATTTTTAATTGCGGCACGTACAATACGGTCTTTAGTTTGCATATAAACCTCCCTACCAAGCGTTAGGGGTATTATAACATAGATTAGGCAACAAATTATTTTAGAGTAGGTAATAGGGGGATATAATGCAAGAAAGAAATGGACTCCGGGGCTTAAGGGGCAATGAATCGAATTCATTTCGCCCATTTATTTCAGCAGATAAAATGTTGCCTGAATTCACTGGGACAGCCCTTGTAATCGGGATATTGCTCTCAGTTATATTTGGGGCAGCAAACGCATATCTTGGATTGAAAGTTGGAATGACAATCTCAGCTTCAATTCCGGCAGCTGTTATATCAATGGGTGTCATTCGTGTCATATTAAAAAAAGAATCTATTTTAGAAAACAATATGGTACAGACCATAGGGTCGGCAGGTGAATCCCTTGCAGCAGGTGCAATATTTACCCTTCCCGCACTCTACATATGGATGGAAGAATGGGGTGTGGGTACCCCGAGTTTATTAATGATCACCTCGATTGCACTTTGTGGTGGTTTACTGGGTGTATTCTTTATGGTTCCTCTTCGAAAGGCACTAATTGTTAAAGAGCATGAAGTATTACCGTTTCCTGAGGGGACTGCCTGTGCTGAGGTTTTGCTGGCAGGTGAAGAAGGCGGAAAAAAGGCAGTGGCTACGTTTACTGGACTGGGTATTGGAGCTGTTTATAAGTTTCTAACCGGGGGCTTCAAACTCTTTCCTGACCGAGTTGAAGTTACAGTTCCAGTTTATAAAAATGCTGCTATAGGCATGGATGCACTCCCAGCACTACTTGGTGTTGGATTTATAATTGGCCCAACCCTATCGGGTTATATGATGGCAGGCGCCGTTTTAGGTTGGATTGTACTTATACCACTGATCAGCAATATTGGGAGCCTGGGGCATATTGTAATGTTCCCAGCAGACGTTCCTATTAGTGCAATGGACCACTGGGCAATATGGGATATGTACATTCGCTATATTGGAGCAGGGGCTGTGGCCTTTGGTGGTATTTTCGGGCTTATGAAAACAATTCCACTTATTATTCAGACCTTTGTTGAGGCATTAAAAGACTATGCATCTTCAGTGGGAGAAGGCAGTGCGCTTAGAACAGACCGAGATATGAGTATGCGTGTTGTACTTTTTGGCTCACTTTCAATAGTAATACTGATGGCTGTTTTGCCATTTATAGAAGTTGGTTTTGGTGGCGCGGCATTGATTGCAATTTTTGGATTCTTCTTTGCAACGGTTTCGTCTAGAATGGTTGGACTGGTTGGTTCGTCTTCCAATCCGGTTTCAGGCATGACCATAGCAACATTGATTATTACAGGCATCATATATAAGGCAACTGGAAACGATGGACAATCGGGTATGATTGCCACATTAACAGTTGGCGCAATTATTTGTATTATTGCTTCTATGGCTGGAGATACATCTCAGGATTTAAAAACTGGATTTTTAGTGGGGGCTACCCCTTATAGACAGCAATACGGTGAACTGGTAGGTGCCGTTGCCTCTGCCCTAGCTATTGGTGTAGTACTTACATGGTTAAATAATGCATGGGGATTTGGCTCGTCTGAGCTGCCAGCACCACAAGCAACCTTAATGCGGCTTGTTGTAGAAGGTGTAATTGGTGGTAATTTACCTTGGGCACTGGTGTTTACAGGGGTCGGTATTGGGATATCACTAGAACTGTTAGGACTCCCTGTTTTACCAATCTCGATTGGCTTATATTTACCGATTCATTTCTCAACACCGATTGTTGTAGGCAGCATGATTCGTGGTTATCTAGACCGTCAAATGGATGTTGATGAACGGACAGCCATTCGGGCGAGGTCAAAGGTGGAGTCTGGTGTTCTCTATGCATCAGGACTTATTGCTGGGGAAGGTTTAATAGGCATCTTACTTGCAGTTTTTGCAGCCCTTCAAATCAACCTAGCTCTTGGATTTAGCTTAGGTGCAATAGGCACTGTTGTTTGCTTTGGTATATTAACGTTTACACTAATGCAGTACTCAATATTTAGTCGAAATTACTAATGAAACATCTTGTTCCCTGAAAGTGAAGAGGTGTAGAAATGAAAATTCGAAAAGATGATAGCTACTTAGACCTTGTACCCGTTCGCACACCAGAACTTATTTGGAGTGAAAAAGAAGGGGGCCGTGTTCAGATCATGATTCCACGTAAAGAAGTTATTGACCGGATCGTAAGACTTTTTAAGAAAACACCTGAACAAATGCATGTTGATTTGGATGAAATCGGGAGTGAAGTGTGGAAATCAATGGATGGCAGTAGAACCATTGGTGACATATGTGAGATCATGACAGATAAATTTGGTGACGATGTGTCTCCCGTTTACGAAAGACTGGGGACCTACATTAACATCCTTAGAAACAATAAATTTATATCATTAGAAAAAAAACAAGGGGGATAAATTCATGGCAGGTATATTAAAAGGGTTAAAACCCGAAAGTGTATTTGGTAACTTTGAAGCACTCACACAAATTCCTAGAGAATCTGGTAACGAACAGGCCGTTAGCGATTATTTAGTAAAGTTTGGAGAAGCTTTAGGACTTGAAGTCATTCAAGAAGAATGCCTTAATGTCATCATTAAGAAAAAAGGCAGTCCGGGTTATGAGAATGCTCCACATGTTATTTTACAAGGACATATGGACATGGTTTGTGTAAAAGAAGATGAAATAGAATTTGATTTTTTAAGAGACCCTATTCCGTTGGTTGTTGAGGGTGATTACGTTAAAACAAAAGGCACTACATTAGGCGCTGACAATGGTATTGCTGTTGCAATGGCCATGGCAGTTCTTGAATCAAATGAACTTCAGCATCCGCCTTTAACTGCCCTTTTCACAGTGGCAGAGGAAACAGGTATGGATGGTGTTATTGGTTTAAAATCAGAGAACGTCTCAGGAGATATTCTTATAAATATAGACTCAGAAGAAGAAGGAACGTTGCTTGCGTCTTGCGCTGGTGGGGTCAATACCATTGTGACGCTCAAAACTGAGTTAGAAGCGGTCGATTGTGCATCCTACTATGAACTTAAAATTAAAGGACTTCTGGGTGGACACTCGGGTATGGAAATAAATCAGAACCGTGCGAATGCATTAAAGTTAATGGGACGGGTTTTAGAAGAATTACATAAATTGAAAAACGTTCATATTCTTAAGGCACAGGGTGGAGATAAAATGAACGCCATTGCCAAATATGCGGAACTGCTGCTAGGTACCAATGGTTTAGAGTTTGATAAACTAAAACGTGTTATAACTGAAATTGAAGATAAAATGAAATCTGAATTCGAAAGCTCTGATGCTGGATTAGAGATTACTTTAGAGCCTGTTCAAGTGACGGGATCAAACAATGCTTTCACACAAGAAACTGTTAATAAAATGATCACAATTCTTCGTCTGATGCCTTATGGTGTACAGACCATGTCTGCAAATATTAAAGGGCTTGTGGAGAGCTCAAACAATATTGGTGTTATGACAATGTATGATGATCGTATTGAGTTTAGCAGTGCGGTTAGAAGCTCTGTGAAGTCACTTAAAGATGAAATTAATGGTCGAATTCAGCTAATTTGTGACCTAACAGGTGCCAAAATGGAGTTGGTTTCAGATTATCCTGAATGGCCGTATAAGGTAAATTCAAAAATTAGAGACTTAATGGGTGAAATCTGGAAAGACATGTACGGCACAGATATAAAAGTTGACGCCATCCATGCAGGACTTGAGTGTGGTCTTCTAAAAGAAAAAGTTGGAGACATTGACATGATTTCATTGGGTCCAAACCTATATGACGTTCATACACCTATGGAACGCATGAGCATTGGATCTGTTGAACGTGTGTATGCGTTCCTTACAGAAGTTTTAAAAGCAGTAAAATAAAACACAATTTGATTGTAATAAAACATAGGAAAGAGCACTTCATATTTTGAAGTGCTCTTTGTTTTAGTTATTTTAATTTGGGATGGCGTCCAGAGGAATTTCAATATGGAAATGAACGCCCTTGCCTTTATGACTCATGGCATGAATGGTTCCACCCAACTTTTCTGTAACAAGATTAAAAACAATATGCATACCGAGCCCAGAGTTGCCTTCCTCTCTTCTTGTGGTATAGAAGGGTTCAAATACATTTGAAAGAGACTCCTCGTCCATCCCAGAACCATTGTCTTTATAATCAATAAAGAGTGATGTTCCTTTGACATCAATATCTATATAGATCTCACCTATACATTCATCGCAGAAGCCATGATGGACAGAATTCATGATAAAATTCGTGAGAATTTGAGAATAAATGCCTGGATAGGAGCTGATACTCAGTGCATCTGGACACTTGATCACAATTTTATGGGACGTTTTTTTAAGTTCATTATGGAGACTGAGTAAAATTTCATCGATGTATTTCCTGAGATTAAACATACGTCTCGATTCACTAATCTGATCTGTAGCAATATCTTTAATACTAAAGATCAGACTTGCTGCCCTATCTAAATTGCTCAACACGGTAGAAGAAGCCATTTGAGCATCTTCAAGAAACTTAAGAAATTCAGATTTTGTAAGTTCGTTATTTTTGAATTTTTTAACGATTTGGGTCAATGTTTTATTCAGATAAGACGCTGTGGTTACACTAACACCCATAGGCGTATTGATTTCATGAGAAATTCCCGGCAACAGGTCAGAAAGATATGCTTTCTGTTCTGATATCACCAGTTTCTCCTGGGTATCTTCAATTAAGTCTTTGCTGAATTCAAGAGCTTTAGTTTGGGTATCTACACGTGCTTTTAGGTCTTTGTTCAGGAGGATAATTTCCTTTTCTGCTCTTTTTTGTGCGCTGATATCAATCCAAATAGCATGAAGAATTCTTTTGCCACTCTCAGGTATATGGGTTAGCGAAATATCTACAGGTGAAATGGTTCCATCCGGTTTTTTATGGTACCATTCAAATCTATGACGTCCAAACTTATATGCATTTTGCATCATAATCTTAGCCTTGGTATAGGAATGGTCTCCATCCGGTTGGAACTCAGGAGAAATGTCCTTTGCAGATTTTCCAATGAGCTCTTGAGGGTCATCATAGCCCAACATTGTTGCAGCAGCATCATTACACTCTGAAATAACTTCATTCTCTAGCAAAAGCATGGCGTTGGAGGACAAATCAAACAAAGCCCTATACTTAGACTCACTTTCGTGGAGTTTGAGTTGAGTCAGCTTCAAATCGCTGATGTTTCGTCCTTCGGGAATTAGGAAAATAATTTCGCCCTTGGCATTTTTAACTGGCGTAATACTAAAATCCATATAATTTGGAATGCCGCTAAGGTCATTATGTGTGGTTTCAAAGCGAACGGACTCGCCTTTAGCGGCCTTGTTGACCCCAATTTTTAACTGTTCCTGATACTCAGTTGAATGGGTCCACCAAGGTGTGTCCCAAAAATATTTGCCAAGAACATCGTTAGGTTTTGCTCCAATCATATCAAGACTTGTTTTATTTGCTTCAATAAGCCGTCCGTCAAGTGTCATCAGTCCAATAAGTTGGAAGGTGTTATTGAAAATGGCTTCGAACTTTTCTTTTGATTGTGCTAGGTCTTCTTTGGCCTGTAAAAGTATGGTGATGTCGGTTGAAAAGCTACACATGCCATAAAGTAAACCGCTGTCGTTATAGAGAGGAAACTTGGTTGAATGGTAGGTATGTATACCATCCGTTAATTCGAGGCTTTCGTCAAAGGAGAGGGTTTTCTCATTTTTGATGACCTTGTTGTCGAAATTTCTAGAAAGAGAAGCAATATTGTCGGGTAGAACTTCAGTATCTTTTTTACCATAAATGGATTGCCGTTCAATATTAAGTAAAGATATGTATTCGAAATTTACATACAAGTATCTGCCTTCTAAGTCCTTGATGTAGATTGCAGAAGGTATATGATCAAGTATATTGGGTGATGATGTAACTATATTTTTTTGATCAAATATTGGATTGTCTTTTTTGTGTGTCATAATGAGATCCCCTTGAGTAAATTGTAGTTGCTGATAATAAATACCCGAAATTGCCACTGAATCACAAATAAAGTACACTTTATAAAGTTATTATCGAAAAATGTCGAATGGATTAATTTCGGATCAACTTATCTGCTAAGATATTGGATGTGATTCAGACATAGAATTGATTGAAATACGAATATTTCAAGTGAATTGTTTTATTTCAAGGTGTGACTATGATAGAATAATGGTTGATGAAAAATATAGGAGGACTGAATGAAGATGACTAAAGAAAACAAGCGTCCAGACGCTGAATCTGCAGGCACTGCGAATGAAACTGAATATAAATCGAGGAACTTCATTCAGCAGATTATCGATGAAGATATGAAATCCGACAAATACGGTAGTCGGGTACATACAAGATTTCCACCAGAGCCGAATGGCTACTTACATATTGGCCATGCCAAGGCAATCTGTATCAACTTCGGTATCAAAGCTGAATTTAGTGGCAAATGTAACCTGAGATTTGATGATACGAATCCTGTTAAAGAAGATACAGAATATGTAGAAGCAATCCAAGAAGATGTAAAATGGCTTGGATTTGAATGGGATGACCTATTCTATGCATCTGATTACTTCGGAAAAATGTACGAATATGCTCAAAAGCTTATCAGAAAAGGCAAAGCATACGTATGTGACTTAACACCTGAAGAGACAAGAGAATATCGTGGTGATTTCACAACACCTGGTAAGAACAGTCCTTTCAGAGAACGTTCTGTTGAAGAAAACTTAGACCTATTTGCACGTATGAAAACAGGTGAGTTTGAAGACGGTCTTCGTGTGCTACGTGCAAAAATTGACATGACTTCTTCAAATCTAAACATGCGTGATCCTGTTCTATACAGAATTTCGCACAACACCCACCATAATACTGGTGACGCATGGTGCATTTACCCAATGTACGACTATGCACACCCAATTGAGGATGCCATTGAAGGTGTAACACATTCACTGTGTTCACTAGAATTTGAAAATCATAGACCATTATACGACTGGGTTCTGGCTGAAATTGATGAATGGAAAGCGCCACCTCAGCAAATTGAATTTGCACGTCTAAATATGACAAACACCCTTATGAGTAAACGTTATATCCGTGCCCTTGTTGAAGAAGGAACGCTTGATGGATGGAATGATCCACGTCTGCATACACTTTCAGGGCTTCGTCGCCGTGGTGTGACGCCAGAAGCCATTAGAAATTTCATCGAGGAAGTCGGTGTTTCTAAGTCAAACTCTGTGGTTGACTCAGAAAACCTGGATCACTTTGTTAGAGAAGATCTAAAAATGAAAGCCCCTCGTGCAATGGCTGTAATCGATCCTTTGAAAGTTGTCATTACAAACTATCCTGAAGGTGAAACAGAAATTCTCGAAGCAGGTTTGAATCCAGAAAATGAAGAGATGGGTTCACGTAAAATTCCGTTTGGACGAGTTGTTTACGTTGAACGCGAAGATTTTATGGAAGAGCCTGTAAAGAAATTTTTCCGTCTTTTCCCAGGCAATGAAGTCCGTCTGCGTCATGCTTACTTTATTAAGTGTAATGAAGTTGTTAAAGACGAGAACGGTGAAGTTATTGAACTGCACTGTACTTACGACCCTGAAACAAAGTCAGGTTCTGGCTTTACAGGACGTAAAGTTAAAGGCACGCTGCACTGGGTTGCTGAAGAAGGACATATTGACGCAGAAGTTCGTCTGTATGACCACCTTTTAACTCAAAATGAAGAAGGCGAAGACGTTGTGAACCCAGGTTCGTTAACGCGTCTGCAAAACTGTAAACTAGAACCTTACTTTGGTCAGTCAAATCCAGGAGATAAGTTCCAGTTTCTACGCCATGGATTCTTCTGTGAAGATTCTAAACTTTCGACAGATGATAAGAAAGTGTTTAATAGAATTGTTTCATTAAAGAGTTCTTGGAAAAAGAAATAGAAAAATATATAAGAATATTCGAGCCACCCATTATGATTATCATGATGGGTGGCTTTTTTATTTAGAAAATATAGAAAGCTGTAAGAACAGTTATATGAACATCTGATCATATGTTTCTATGTTAAAAATTGATCAATCAAGTCCGAATTTCGCAAAAAACAATTGACTTGAAATTGATTATCATTTACAATAAACCTGAATGTGAAATTGATAATTGTTTTCGAAGAAAAACCGTTATCAATTACATAGGAATAAAATTTACGTATTGGGCAAAAGTATATTTATACTTTATTTGGAGGATGTTATGAAAAAGTTATTTACGCTATCACTAGCGATTATGATGATTGCACTTGTTGTTGCAGGATGTGCTGCACCAGCGGTAGAGGAAGCACCAGCTGAAAAAGCTGCAGAAACAACGGAAGCGGCAGAAGAAACTACTGAAGAAGTTGTAGACGCGGGTATGGTTAACCTTTACACAGACCGTCACTACGATACAGACGCAGAACTTTATGCAAAGTTTACTGCTGAAACGGGTATTGAAGTAAATGTCATCAAAGGTAAAGGTGATGAGCTTATTGAGCGTTTAACACGTGAAGATGTCGATACAGAAGCTGACTTACTAATCACAGCGGATGCAGGTCGTCTATTCAGAGCTAAAGACGCAGGCCTTTTACAATCTGTAGAAAGTGACCTTGTAAATGATAACGTACCAACAAACCTTAGAGATAAAGACAACCAGTGGATCGGACTTACAGTTCGTGGCCGTGTGCTGGTATATGCAAAAGACAGAGTAACACCAGACATGTTATCAACTTACGAAGATCTTACAGATCCAAAGTGGGAAGGTAAAATTCTTGTTCGTTCATCGTCAAATATTTACAACCAATCACTACTTGCATCTTTCATCGAAGTGAATGGTGAAGAAGCAACTAAGGAGTGGGCAGCAGGCCTAGTTAAGAACATGGCACGTGCACCTCAAGGTAATGATAGAGCTCAAGCCACTGCAGTTGTAGCGGGCGAAGGTGATATTGCTATCATGAATACCTACTACATTGGTAAAATGATCAACTCTGAAAACCCTGAAGAAGTAAACGTTGCTAAAAACGTTGGCATTTTCTTCCCTAACCAAGACACAACAGGTACACACGTTAATGTTAGTGGTGCAGGTCTTGCGAAACATTCTAAAAACAAAGAAAATGCAGTTAAACTTATCGAGTTCCTAACTTCTGAAGAAGCTCAAGGTAAATTCTCGAGTGCAAACTACGAGTACCCTGTGAATGCAAACGTAGAAGCATCAGATCTTCTTAAGTCTTGGGGAGAGTTCAAAACTCAAGATATCAACCTTTCAGTTCTAGGTGAAAACAACCTAAGAGCTGTTGAGATCTTCGGCGAAGTTGACTGGCAATAAGTTTTATTAAATATTAAATGAAATTATCCTTTAACTTTCCAAAGGGGCAAATAATGAATAGAAAAGCAGATATATGGTCGAAGCTGGCAAACGCCAGCATCGGCCTGCTTTTACTTCCAGTGATAGTGATTGTGTATCAGTTATTATTTGGTGGTGGAAGCGATAACTGGGAACATATTAGAACATACATGTTAAACAAGTACATGTGGAACACGGCACTTATTGTCTGTTTTACAGGTCTATTTACAGCGTTAATCGGAATGAGTCTCGCTTGGCTTGTCTCTGTGTTTGAGTTCCCACTAAGAGGTGCTCTTAAATGGGGTTTGATGTTGCCACTTGCTATACCAGCATATATTGGCGCATACACCTACCATGGGTTACTAAACTACACTGGGGTACTACAAACATTTTTAAGAAATGAAATGGGCCTAAAATTAACACAGAAATACTTTAACATCATGCATTTGCCTGGTGTTGTCTTCATATTCACTATTTTTTTGTATCCGTACGTTTATACGGTAACAAGATCGTTTTTATCTAGACACACAGCTTCTTTAATAGAAAGTGCAAGGGTGTTAGGACATAGACCTTCAAAACTGTTCTTTTCAGTTATAGTGCCACTTGCAAGAGGGGCTGTTGTGGGTGGTGTGAGTTTGGTTATTATGGAAGTATTAAATGACTATGGTGTTGTGAAATACTACGGTGTAACCTCATTTAGTACAGCCATTTTTAAAGCCTGGTTCTCTATGGGAGACCTAAATGCAGCCATTCGACTTGCAGCCATACTGATGTGTTTTGTGTTTGTAACTTTGGCGGGTGAAAAAATCATTCGAGGTCGCAGAAAGTACAGCATGACCACAACCAAACAAAGAAATGTTGTGCTCATAAAATTAGAGGGGTGGAAAAAGTACGCCGCTTCAGCGTATGCGGGTCTAATATTTATGTTGGGTTTCATTATTCCTGTAGCACAGCTTTTACACTGGACTTATTTATCAAAAGAAAGATTATTGTCTAAAGAGTTGATTGAGCTTGTTGGAAATACATTATTTGTGGCAATTGTCGCAACCGTGATCATCCTAATAGTGGCTGTTATTGTTGCAAACCACAATAGACTTTCAGACTCCAAAATGACTAAACTTCATTCAAGTGCAGTGTCACTTGGGTATTCTATACCGGGCGCTGTAATCTCAGTGGGAGTTATTATCTTATTTGTAGGACTTGACCGTTTTTTAAGTCCTGTTTATAAAGAATGGTTCCACCTCAACAAAACTTTAGTACTGAGTACAAGTATTGTGATGTTGCTCTTTGCTTATGTCTTGAGATTCTTAGCCATTGGTTATAATAACGTGGATTCTGGTCTGAATAAAATAGGACGGAAGTATCATGAGGCGTCTAGAATGCTGGGAAAAAACAGTGTTCAAACCTTCTTTGAGGTAGATTTACCGATGATCCATCCGACATTAATCGGTGCCTTTGTCATGGTCTTTATAGACATGTTAAAAGAGTTGCCGTTGACCTTAATACTCAGACCTTTTAATTTCGATACGCTGGCAACCAAGGCATTTGAATATGCGAACGATGAAATGATCCACGAAGCAGCAATACCGTCCATGTTGATTATAGTAATCAGTTTGATTCTTATATTTGTACTTCAAAAGTATCAGGCTAAAGTAAGGGGGAAAAACCGTGCATATGCAGATTAATAATCTTAAATTCAGATATAAAAATTCTAAGGAATTGGTTCTGAACGATGTTTCATTTGCAATGAAAGAAGGTCAACTTCTTGCCATTGTTGGAGAAAGCGGTTCTGGAAAAAGCACAACCCTACGCGTCATTGCTGGACTTGAAACACCGGAATCAGGTGAAATTGTTGTGGGTGGTAAAACCTTTGTAGATTCAAAAAACAACCTACTTCCAGAACAAAGAGGACTTGGCATGGTATTTCAAGACTATGCTTTATTTCCGCATTTAACTGTAGAAAAAAATATTGCTTTTGGGCTTGAAAAAATGAGTAAAGCTCAGAAAAAATCACGTGTTGAAGAGATGTTAAAGCTCATAAATCTTGATGACTTAGGGAAAAGATACCCCCATGAGCTCAGTGGTGGTCAGCAACAACGTGTTGCACTCGCAAGAGCACTTGCACCAGCCCCTAAACTCCTACTGATGGATGAACCCTTTAGTAACCTAGACGCACATTTGCACGATAAAATAAGAAACGAGTTAGAAGTTATTATTAGACAAGCGGGAATAACAACCATCTTTGTAACCCATAATAAAAATGATGCACTTGAAAGTGCAGACCAGGTTATTGTTATGGAAAGAGGACATGTTATTGACCACGGTATTCCTTCAGAAGTGTTTCTAAGGGAGTCGGACGCAGCTCTTTAAATAATAAAATTGAATGAAACCTCCTTAAAGAAATAGTGTCGTATTTCTTTAAGGAGGTTTTTATATTTTTTGCCCATGAAGTAAGACACAACTAAAGTTTACCAGTTGGCATGGCTTTTCTGTTTTTGAATGCCTAGTTTTTTAATGCGGTACTGTAGATTCTGCCTTGCTATACCAAGCATTTGGGCACTAGCTGAAATATTCCAGTCCTTGCTTTTTAGAACCTCTAAAATTTTGCTTCTTTCGGCTTCTTGCAAGTATGATTTTAGGTCTGTTTGACTTGGTGCATCAAAATTTTCTTGAAGCAGGAACTTGGAAGGCAAATGATGTAAACATATTTGACCATCGGGCTCCGTCTGAGTCAATGCAGATTCAATGATATTTTCAAGTTCTCTAACATTTCCTGGGAAATCGTAATTAGAAAGTGCATCTACTACATCATCTCCTATGTTGAGGTTAAAGAGGCCATATTTAGACCGGTACTTACTCACAAAATGTGCACAAAGCGCACGGATGTCTTCAGGTCTTTGTTTTAGAGAAGGCACTTCAAGCACATGAACGGCAAGCCTATAGTAAAGGTCTTTTCTAAGTACACCCGTTTCACAACATTGGTCGGGATGTATGTTGGTTGAACTAATAATACGGCACCGCATGTTTAAAATTTCGACACCACCCACGGCCCTATAACTCTGCTCTTGAATGACACGCAAAAGTTTTGCCTGAAGTGAAAGAGGCATTGAGTTTATTTCGTCTAGAAATAGGGTACCCACACCAGCTTCTTCGATCAAACCTTTTCGATTCTCAGCGCCTGTGTAAGCCCCTTTTGTTGTTCCAAAGAGAATACTTTCAAGGAGCGTTTCTGGTATTGCAGAACAGTTAAGTGCAATAAAAGGCTGATGTTTACTTATTGTGTTTTCGTTATGAATTCCCTGTGCGATCAGTTCTTTTCCTGTTCCAGACTCTCCATAAATAATGACGTTACCGCCGAACTGAGCAATTTTTGCAGCTTTACTTAAGACCTGTTTCATTAATATATTATCTGTGATGAAGTGGTCAAATGTAAACCGGGTATTGTTTTCAGCTACACGGCTAAAATCTACATAAGGTCCACCTTCATGTTGTTTTGTGTTTTTTAGCAGTTCGGTTATCCATTCTACATTACGTGCGATTGAGTAGCTTGCAATCACTTTTCCATTTTTTATTACAGGATAAGTACTCGCAACCGTGTGAACTGACTTCTTATTTGCAGCAATGTATCTCTGATAACGGTCAACGATAGCCATACCAGTAGACTGCACAATATGATGCTCGCTTTCACCTTCGGTGATTTTATAGATGTCAGTAATTTTCTTGTCTATAACGTCTTCAGAATGAAGTCCCTCAAGGCTGGATAATTGTGCGTTATAGTATAGAACATGTCCATCTGTAGAAGTCAGCATAACACCTTCATTGATGGTGTTCAGTATGGATTTGTAGCAGTATTCTATATCTGTTTCATGTTTTGTTGTTTTATTTTTGTTTTTATTTTCACTCGGCTTATTCATAGGTCACCTCATTTTAATCATATGCAAAAAAAATATGCAGTGCAAGAATAAAAACCGCCATATGTGCATAAATTATTTGCATATAACCACTGAAAAGGCACCGCGTAAGCTGGCATGAATGTTGCAATACTTAACTGCAAAGGAGTGATTATAATGTCACAGACAAATCATAACAATATGAAACTCAAAGAATACAAGAAGACAATGGCGATTAAGAGCAGTGTAACACACGCAAATGAAGAAAAACATGAAATGTCAAAAGACTATTATCCAGAAATACTAGGTCATATTGGGGTAAAGTTACTGGTCAATTATCATGAAATGAAAGATGATGACAAAATCAAGCTGGATCAATTTCTTGAAAACAAGGGTTCGTTTGTTATTAAAAGAAACATTTGTACCGACATGGAATTTAGAGACGTAATGATAGAGTATTTAAACAAGAATAAAGACCATTTGAAAGGGATTGGTTTTAACTTAGAGGGTTTTAATTTAGTGAGTACTACCAGCTTACAAGTGAAAGACTCAATATTTGATAAAGCCCTGTCTATTTATGTGTATTTCAAAGCACATATGTTATTCAAAGCCGCTGACCTAAGTTTGTCTATGAATATAGAGGCCATTCGAGGTGAAATGGGTGCCTTTGATAGTCGACTACACAGTTTGGCAAGGCCTTATGTATCTCAGATAGAAACGGCTGAGAATACAGTTCGCCTGCTCTGTGGCAGTGATATGACAACGGAGTCGGGCCGCCTGGATTACGGTTACGACAAATCAAGCAGGTGTCAGGACGCAATATCATACAGAGCAGCCCCTCAAACGCACGGCGGTGTTAGGGATACCCTTAAATTTTTGGGACGACATATTGAAGCGGCTCTAGAAAACAGAACAGGTTACACGTATAAGCTGCGTTATGCGCTAGATTTTCTAATGATTGGGCTGGCAGACCTAGGTAATATCACTGAGAGAAGGGCCTTTCGTTTAACAGATGAAAAACTTTCTTATGGTTTGCCGACCAATTTAGTATATGAAAACCCTGGAGAAAATCACGGATTTCCAGTCATACAAGCCGTTGGAACAGCCGTGCTGGGAGAACTTAAAACTTTATCTTTACCCAGTAAACTCAGTGGAATGGAGAAACTGGACAAGCAGCTATCTGTTGTATGTGGTATACGTGCCCTTGAAGGTGTGGAGCTTTTATCAAAGGTAATAGCTGTTGAAATGTATATGTCTGCTCAGGCTATGGATTTGGTACATAAGAAGATGCCGTGCAAGAATTTTGGTGTTGGAACACAAATTGCCCATGATGCCATTCGAAATGATATAAAAGTTGTTAAAGAGAATCGTTTTGTCATAAGTGACTTGCTCCGAATGGATGAAATGATATTCAGTGGTGCGCTTATCCAAACACTTGAAAAGAAAATAGGTCAATTAAACTAAGGGGGTATAAAAATGCATACATTTAAAATAGATGGACAGACACTTACAAATCAAGTGATTATAGAAGCGCTCAGCGAAGCAAATGTAAAAGTCGAACTGGATCAAACGGCGGCTGAAAACTGTTTAAAAACACGTCAGCAAGTTGAACGATGGCTAAAAAAAGATGCCCCCGTGATCTATGGCATCAATACAGGTTTAGGCAATCTAAAAGACACGGTTTTGTCTCCAGACGAGCACATCAGTTGGAATAGGACCATTCCCTACCCACATGCCGTAGGCATGGGTGGTTTTATTGATCCCACGGTCACAAGGACAGCGCTTCTAATTAGAGCAAATGTACTGGCCCGTGGTTATTCAGCGGTAAGGGTTGAGCTGATAGAAAGAATATTATCAGTTTACAATGCTGGAATTGCACCAGCTGTGTATGAACTGGGCTCTACTGGACTCAGCGATTTGGCTTCGCTTTCACAAATTGCCATGGTTGTTGCAGGGCGTCCTGAAGCACAGGTATTTTATAAAAATGAAATTATGTCAGCAAATGAAGCTTTTAAGCGAGCGGACTTAGAAGAAACCTTCGAATTACAGTGTAAAGAAGTTCTTTCACAAATGAATGGTTCTACTGTAACACAGGCACTAGCAGTAATTACTTTTGAAAACTTTGAATCCTTTTTTAGTCAGTACTGCCAAGGACTAAACAAGTGGAATGCAGGTTTATATTTATCTATGGTTGAAACGATGAGTTTTATTAAAGACAAGATCAATTTTGAAAACAATATTAGCTGTGATAATCCACTCTTGTTTAAAATTGAAAACAATAAAATTGAAGTTGAGAGCAATAAATACGAAGCTGTGATGGGGTGTAACTGCTCCAATACACAAATTGGTTATGTTATGGACCTTTTGGTAACGCTCATGTGTGACATTTCCAGTTGGTACTGTAGCACACAGGATTTAACCAACATCAGTTTTAGTCTTTCTGCGCAAATTGACCAGTTAAGAATTCCAGCCAGTGCGGATTCTATTCCCACAAAGGGAAATCAAGAAGACCATGTTGAGTTTTCTTATGGAGCAGCCCGTAAAGCCAATAAAGCACTTAAATTACTGATAAGACTCTTTAATGTGCCTTCTTAAGTAAGAGAACAATAAAGTGAGTAAATAGAGAATAGGGATGCTCAAAACCCAAATACCATACATGGTCATCAGTGATGCCCCTTTTGGAAAGATTGGGCTAAACGCTGCATAAAGGATCAAATGTGCAAAGTAAAAGAACAAAGGCTCTTGACCTATACGCCTTAAAGATTCAAATTTATCCAGAGTTTTTTCTGACAGACCCAGTACAATGGCACTTAAAATGAAGATTAACCCTGTCGTGATGAAAAGATAGCTCAAATCGGCAGGGTATTTTACTGCAGATAAGAAGTGGATCGAGTTAACTTGTGACATGTTTGTTGTCTTATTTAGTGAGTCGTATATTGAACCGTACAAAGAACCAAGGCCTGTTAATTTGGTCAATATAAATCCTAGCATGAGTAGAAGTCCAGTAAGGTAGCTAGGGACTATCAATGACTTTATGTTAGGCTTCTGATTTTGAAGTATTCGTCCTAGAACCAGCCCCAAGCCCGTTAGACCTAACCAAGGAAATACTGGGTACAAAAGAAAAAGACCATTGCCCCTATAAGGCGTGTATAAGAGTTGCTCTAGTAAATTTGGATTCGTATGTATGGTTAATTCTGGTATGAGCAGTGTTGGTAAAAATAAAATGACTATAGAAAAAGGAAAGACTATAGAACTTCTCATTTTTCTAAAAGAGCCCCAAAACATAAGGCTTATAGACAGAGCAAACAACACACCTAAATCATAGCTTATCGGACCACTAGAACCAGGAAAGGCACCAAAGTAGTAAACAGACGGACTGGTTTTGTAAGTGACAAAGTTCCAGATTCTAAATTCAAGAAATACGTGAAGTATGAGTATGAAAAGGCCACGTTTTAGGTAATAGGTGTTCTTCTTCTTCTGTGCGGAGAGTGCAATACCAACACCCATCAGAATGAAAAATCCTGTAGGCGCTATGTGGGTGACATAGCGGGTTAGAAACTCCGTAAAACTTCTGTAGGCAGGTATTTGCAAACCCCAACTTTCTGAAAAATGGACTTTTCTAATAAAAAAACTGGCGTGGTCTATGGCCATGATGATCATAATAAATCCACGTAAAATATCAATTTCTCTAAGTCGTTTGTGATCTATGGGCATCTTTTCACCTCCTTCAATTATTAGTTGATTACCCCAAAAATAATGATGAAAATAAGACAAATGAGTTATAAAGACGAATTGATTACTAAAATAGGGTATAATTAAGGTAATGATCGAATGGCTCACTAATGTAAATCTATGATGAAAGTACAGGTAGGAGGCAGAACATGCATAATGCAATCATGAAGTATAGTTTTAAACCTGAAAGATTAGAAGAAGCTGTGGCCTTATGGAAAGATGGCGTTGCTGACAAAATTGGGAAACAGCCTGGTTTTATTCGTGTTCAGTTCTATACACAGCCAAATGGTGAAGCAATTGCAATTGGATCTTGGGCGTCTAAAGAAGATGCTGAGAATTTTATGAAAACAGGTGTATTTGCAGATATTCTAAAAACATTTGGTGACTGTATGCAAGAGCAACCAAGGGGTGGAGACTATAAGCTTGTATTCTTCGAACAAGTGTAGGGTTTACAAGTATACTTAAGCACGTTATAATGACCTTGATTTCATATAATCGAATAACACGCTGCTGGGGGTGCCATTTATTGGCTGAGAGGGACCAAGTGTCCTAACCCTTTGAACCTGATTTCGTTAAAGCGAACGTAGGGATAGCTAGCAATTGGAAGACTGATTTTTGCGCGCATACTCTACATGAAGAGTATGCGTTTTTTTTATGTAGCAATTCTTGTGAGAACTGCTAATAGAATCAGATCTTTTAAGCAATCCCGGTGTGTTGATTATGGTTGACCAAGTATATTTATTAAAGTTATAGGAGGCTTCTGGAATGATCATTAACGGGAAAAAAAGAGAACTACCAGACGGAACGAGTGTGACAAAGATGTTATTGTCTTTAAATCTTGATCCAAACAAAGTGGTGGTTGAAGTAAATCAAAACATTATTGAGAAGAGGAACTTTGCAGACCATACACTGGTTACTGGAGACAGAATTGAAATTATAGCCTTTGTAGGTGGTGGCTAGTGAAGATATTTTTAAATGAAAAAATTGAAATAATCGAGGCGCAGACCACAGCATTCGAGTTAAGGGATAATCTAAAGCCCAGTGCAGATATCGTAATTCTCAACGGATTCATAATTAAAATGGATCACAAGCTAAAAGAAAATGACAGGCTGGTATTAATAAAACGTGGTGAAGTTCCCAAAAAAGAGGAAATGGAAGCGTTAATGATGTCCAGACATACAGTGGGTGTCCATGAAAAAGTGAAAAATGCAAGGGTTGCAATTGCCGGACTGGGTGGGCTGGGTTCCAACATTGCAGTGGCCCTAGCTAGAATCGGTACAGGCAAACTGATACTGGTAGATTTTGATGTGGTTGAACCCAGTAATTTAAACAGACAACATTATATGATTCCACATATCGGTATGAAAAAAACTGAGGCATTACAAAAGCAGTTAAAAGACATAAATCCATTTATAGAAGTTGAAACCCACAATGTATTTCTTGATTCAGAGAACCTCATTAATGTCATTGGGCAGGCAGATATTGCAGTAGAAGCCTTTGATGGTGCAGATTCCAAAGCAATGATGGTGTCAATATGGAGAAAACATCGTGCAAATAGGCCAATTGTTGCAGCGTCAGGTGTGGCAGGATATGGACCGAGTAACAGTGTAAAGACCAACAAAATGATGAAGAACGTTTATATAGTAGGGGACCAAATCTCTGAGGCAAAAATAGGTCAAGGATTGATGGCACCCCGTGTTGCTGTTGCGGCTGGACATCAAGCCAATATGGTATTAAGGCTCATTATGGGCGAAGATGATTAAGTAGAATAGATTGCTTGAAGGGCAAAGGTGAATAAAATGGATAAATTAATTATTGGTGGACAAGAATTATCAAGTAGATTACTTATTGGAACAGGTAAATTCCCGAGCAAGTCAATGATTCCAAGTGTAATAGATGCATGTAAAACAGAAGTGGTTACCATGGCACTGCGCCGTGTAGATATAGACTCAAAAGAAGAAAACATTCTTGAATACATACCAAAGCACATTACATTACTGCCCAATACCTCTGGTGCGAGAACCGCGGAAGAAGCCGTTCGAATTGCCAGACTAGCACGGGCCATGGGAGCAGGGAACTGGATCAAAATCGAAGTCATTTCTGACATGAAATACCTACTACCAGATAACCTTGAGACCATAAAAGCCACGGAAATACTAGCCAAAGAAGGATTCATTGTATTGCCATACATGAATCCGGATCTAATGGATGCCAAAAGACTCGTTGAAGCAGGTGCAGCAACGGTTATGCCTTTGGGTTCACCGATTGGTACCAACAGAGGTATTCAAACCAAAGAAATGACTCAAATTATTATAGATGAAATAGACATTCCGATTATTGTTGATGCGGGTATTGGAAAACCTTCTGACGCTGCTCAAGCAATGGAAATGGGGGCAGATGCTGTCCTGGTCAACACAGCGATTGCAACAGCTCAAGATCCAATACTTATGGCAAAAGCATTTAGTATGGCAGTTGAAGCCGGTCGTATTGGTTACCTAGCTAAAATGGGTGCCATGTCAAAATTGGCTCAAGCCTCTTCGCCACTTACAGGATTTTTACGTGAAGGTGGCGCCTAATGCAGACATTTGTGTCGGAAATACAGCGCTTTGATCATGAGAAATTTGCATTTGCTTTACATCAGGCAAGAGAAGAGGACGTAAAAAATGTTCTAACAAAACGTGTTATAGAACTTGAAGACATGGCAGTTTTGTTGTCAAAAGCAGGGGACGGGTGTCTTGAAGACATGGCACAGCGTGCGCATCAGAAAAGGACACAGCACTTTGGAAAAGCTGTTGTGCTTTATACCCCATTGTATTTAGCAAACCACTGTATTAATGGATGCACATATTGTGGTTATAATGTGCATAACAAAATTGATAGACACATCTTATCCACAGATGAAATTGAAAGAGAAGCACAGGCCATCGCCGAAACAGGCCTAAAACATATTCTGATTTTAACAGGCGAATCATCTCATCATACTCCAGTGTCCTACATTGTAGATGCGGTTAAGGTGCTTAGGAAATACTTTGAATCTATTTCGATTGAAATTTATCCTTTAAATGAAGAGGAATATAAAGAAGTTATTGAAGCAGGTGTAGACGGTTTAACTGTTTATCAGGAAGTATATAACCCAGAAATTTATGATGCGGTTCATGTGTCGGGTCCGAAGAAGGACTATAATTTTAGGTTAGAGGCACCTGAAAGGGCAGCTGTTGCTGGCATTCGTTCAGTAAATATTGGGGCATTGCTTGGGCTTGATGATTGGAGACAGGAAGCCTTTAAAACAGCATGGCATGCTATGTATTTACAAAAAAAGTATCCTGAACTCGAACTGTCAGTATCTATGCCAAGAATCAGACCCTGTGTAGGGGGTTACGAAGTTGAACATCCTGTGGATGATCGGGCATTTGTACAAATTATGCTGGCTTTTGGGTGTTTTTTACCTTCGGTTGGAATCACGATTTCCACTAGAGAAGAAGAAGCGTTCCGTAATAATCTGGTTCCACTGGGGGCAACCAAACTTTCAGCAGGGGTATCTACTGCAGTTGGTGGACACTCTAAAGATGATGAAGCGTCAGATGCTCAATTTGAAATCTCAGATACCCGGACAGTGGAAGAGATGAAGGCATTTCTTCGCTCCATTGGATATCAGCCAGTGTTTAAAGACTGGTTCGATATGAAAGATCTAAGAATGGGTGAGTACACATAATGTTGATGTTAATCACCAACAGGCATTTATCAGGCGAGGATTATTTTATCAGTACGATTAATCAAGCCCTTTCTGCTGGTGTTGAGTATGTTCTTCTGAGAGAGAAGGATATTCATGCTGAACAACTCAGAGCATATGGTCTTCAAATTAGAGCAGCCATGTCTGAAGGTCAATCATTGATAGTCCATAGCAATATAGAAGTTGCCAAAGCTATTGAAGCGGAAGGCGTCCACCTGACCTATGCTGACTTTATGAAACTAAAGGTGTCGGAAATAGAGCGATTAAGCAAAATTCAGACATGTCAGCTAAACCCGCAATATAAAACATTCAGTGTCGGTGTCAGTGTCCATTCCTTAGATGAAGCAATAATGGCAGAAAGGCGCGGTGCGTCTTATGTGTTGGCCAGCCATGTATTTGACACTCAGTGTAAAACGGGTTTGCCTGGACGGGGTGTAGCATTTATCCATGAAATCTGTAACCGTGTTTCTATTCCAGTCTTTGGTCTAGGCGGCATTAAAGCTGAGAATATACAGGGTGTATATGATGCAGGTGTATTTGGCGTGGCGGTCATGTCAGGGATAATGGGCTCCAAGGATGTTCAGAAATCGTGTAGAGAACTATTAAAGACAGATTAGACAAGTTTGTCTTTTATTTATACAACTTTATAGAAATTTTAAATTTGCTTTAAACAGGCTTTAAGCCTTCGTCCTATACTGGGTTTGTAAGATAAAACATGAACAATTCGAATTGCAAATACAAACCATCAACTGGAAGATACGTTGAGAAATTAAATTGAAAACAAAGACGTTTTTCTACAACCCTTATAGGAGGAAATAATAATGAATAAGATCAAAACACTTTACGATGTGGTACAGACACTAAAATCTCAAGAAACTTTTGAAGGCCTTATGAAAGTGAACGTAGAGAAAGATGATGCAGTTATAGTAAGCGCTGAAAATGAATTTGTAAAGAATTTATCTGAAGGAACCATGAAAGGCAAATTTAAATCAGAAGTAAACCATGAAGGTTGTAAAATGAAACATGAATCAGAATATGATTTTGACAGAAAATCATGCGGACATGGTCATGGACACAAGCATGGAATGGGTCACGGTTTCTCACATGGAATGGGTAGAAGACATAAAATGATGAAAATGCATGGTATGGAAGAGGGTAATGGGTTTGAAGGTATACATCATCATGGAAGATCTTCAATGAAAGGTAAACTGAACAGAATTTCAATGGGCCTTGATTTACTAAATAGACTTACAATTGAAGCAGGAGACTCTGATTCAAAAGTGCTGACTCTCAAGTTAACATTTGCTGATTTACCAGAAGAGATGAAGGCACACATGCAACATAAAATGATGTGTAAAGCAGGACATGGCGCTCATGGAGACCACTTAAAAGACATGAAAGAACTCAGTGACTTAAATGTAGATATTACAGGTGTTATTGGACAGGACAATAATATTAAATCACTGGACCTAACAGTGAATGGTGTTTATATTGACAATGATGATGCAAGCCATACTGTTAAAGCCAAGGGTAATATTGTTCTAAAGTAAAATTAAAACAGAAGTAAAATCAAAATAGAAAAATTTTCAGATACTTTGACCTGTCAGAACTATTCTCTGACAGGTCAAAGCTGTATAATAAGACAAACAGCAACAGCTGGAGGGGGTTGTATGCATAAAGGGAATGGAAACAATCGAAATTTTAAATATGGTAGAGGGCATCGTCAAAAGCACATTCATAGACATCACAAACATGCTGAGTTTAATCGGTATAGACGGGTACTTCATTTAATGCCTTTATTGATTCTTGCACTTATTATTATGATTGCTGCACTTATCTATAATGGGACAGGACATGAGAATTTTTCTAATCTGATTATGGGTTTGTTTGCATTTTTACTTATAAAAGAAATTCTTCAAGCACTGTTCTTCAAAAGGATTTCTAAACGTTTTATTGATCCATTGATTCAATTAAAAAGTGGCTTTGATGACATAGCTAAAGGAAACTACGATACACGTGTTGAACTGGCTTTCCACGGTGATATGCGTCAAATATTCCACTCCTTTAATGACATGGCAAGTAAACTAGAGGAAAATGAGAAACTAAAAAAGCAGTATGAGGAAAATAGAAAACTGTTGATAGCAAATATTTCACACGATCTAAAAACACCAATAACAACTGTTCAAGGGTATTTGGAAGTGATGGATGAAGGTGTGGTTACTGATCCTGAAAAAATAAAATCATATATCCATGTTATGCAGAACAATACAGAGTATATGAACCGGTTAATTGATGATTTATTTCTGTTTTCTAAGCTGGATATCGATCAGGTTCAGTTTGATTTTGTTGATGTAAATGTGAAAGCCTTTTTACTAGATATGATGGAGGAGTTTGAATTAACGCTTTCAGATTCTGATATCAAATTTTCTTATACGGACCATATTCAGGTGGGTGAATTTCTTTATGGCGATGGCAAAAAACTCCACCGCGCCATACGTAATATTGTAGAAAATGCGGTTAAATACGGTGGTACACATCAATCGAAAGTTGACGTTGAAGCTTCTACGGCTGCCGGATACCTGACGCTACAGTTTAGAGATAATGGACCAGGTATACCAGACGACAAATTAGCAAATATATTTGATCGATTTTTCAGAGTGGACGATGAACGAACCAAGAACCTGAGTAGTACAGGACTAGGGCTTGCAATAACAAAAGAACTTATAACTGCCCATGACGGTCTTATTACTGCTGGAAATTTACATGAAGGTGGCGCTGTTTTTGTAATTCAACTGCCATTATCTAAGAAAGAAGAGTTATCCTAAAATATAAAAATGAGGTGTGACTGATGCGAAAGATACTTGTCATTGAAGATGATACAGATATAGCGGAGCTTGAACGTGATTACTTAAATTTGAATGGATTTGAAGTTCAGCTGGAATCAGATGGTCTCAAAGGATTAAAGGAAGCACTGACGGGTGTGTATGATTTAATTATTATCGACTTAATGCTGCCAAGTATGAGTGGTTATGAAATAGCTAAGGCTATTCGAGAAAAAATGGAGATTCCTCTGTTGATTGTTTCAGCAAAAACTGAAGATATTGATAAGATTAGAGGTTTTGGTAGCGGTGCAGACGATTACATGACAAAACCCTTTAGCCCGGCAGAGCTGGTAGCACGCGTGAACACACACATTACAAGGTATGAAAGACTGTTCGGTAAAAAAATTAAAGATGATGTTATTCTAATAAAAGGTCTCGAGATCCATACAGGATCAAGAAGGGTAATTATGAATGGCAAAGAAGTGATTTTAACGGCCAAAGAGTTTGATTTGGTCTCATTTATGGCTGAGAATCCCAATATAGTATTTAGCAAAGAACAGTTGTACGATAAAATTTGGGGTGAAGAGGACTTTGGCGAAACAGCTACTGTGCCGGTTCACATACAGAAGATTAGAAAAAAAATCGAAAAAAATCCAAGCGAACCTAGATATATTGAAACAATATGGGGTGCTGGGTATCGAATGAATGATTGAATTTTAAAAAAATCGAGTAAACAAAATGCTCTCGACGTTTGTGTAACACTAAGTCGGGAGCATTTTTATATGCGTTAAAATAATACAAACTTCTAATATGAGTCATTAAAGATTTTAAAAAGTTTCCTCTAATACATTGGATTGCTTATCTTCTTTGATAAATGGAATATAAGCTACAAAGAATAAAAAGAACATTGCACCTAGGAGTATAGGAATATAAAAAGGATACGGTGGGAGTGAATCAAGTATTGTAGGTGTATTTGGTTTTCCATTCAAATACGAATAGTTCCCATTCAATAGTTTGTTAATAAAGAAAATAAGGACAAAGTAAAGGGATGTTATTTTATAGGTATTGAATAAGGCGCTTAGATTGGGTTTAAACCCATGTATGACAACCATGTATAAAATACTAAATATAAGGGTTCCATGTCCTACGAAATACTGAATGAGCATAAAATGTGGAAAATTAAATCCTGAAGTGTCTGGGGTTATGAGTGCAACAAGTCCTCCTACAAGGCCCCAAAAATAAATGACTTCAAATACTTTGTGATTCCTACTAAGTAAAATGTAAATGGTTGCAAGGATAGCAATGCGACAACTGTACAAAGGCAAAGACTCAGAAAGTGTAAAGTTACCACTGGTGATGTACCATGCATACAAGAATATTTGCTGTAATCCTAAGAGTAATGCGAGGGAAATTTCAATTCTACGTTGTACTCTCTCCTGCTTAATATTGCTTTCGTACTTGAAAAGTGTGTGGATTGAAACACATATAAGCAGTACACCTATAAAGTGTGGTGGTGTAAACGGCACAAATGCTTTACCGGTTACGGCATTTCCCCAAAAATAATCAATTAAAGCTTTCATAATACCCTCCTAAAAATTAACACAAGGAGTATTTTAACAGCTTTTTATTAAGAAATTATTAAGGGGAATATATAGTTCCATATAAATGATGCACTGTGTTTAGTTTAAACTGTGCATTATTCATAAAGAAATAACTGATATAAGTTCCATAACACCAGAAAAATCCCCTTTATTCAGTATGGGAATCCAAGTTTGGTTCATGACTTGAACGGAACCATCACGAAGCGTTTTTTTTGAGACATGACTTTTTACTTCTTGTGATTCAATAGCTTCTAACATTCTGCAATTGCTACAAGAATGAGGTAGACCCATTAAGATGTTGTAACAAGGTTTTCCTTTACATTTATTAGAGGAGACACCCAAAAGTGATTCTAGTGATTCATTAATATGAAGAACTTTGAAATCAGGTGAGACCATCATAACATTAACCTGTGTTACCGTTTGTGTTGGTTTTGATTCTGATGGTCTATTGAATTCATCTAATATCAATTGATTTACACTAAAATCATGGAGATGGTGTGAAACCAGGTCAAACATGCTTGGAACTGCTTTTATGAACAATTCCAGAAGATTAGGGTCAAACTCAGAACCCGAACCAGACCTGAGTTCTCCTAAAATCAGGTTCATATTTCTTTGTGTTCTATCTTTAAATCTTGAATAGATAGCTTCGTAGGCGTCAACAATACGTATGATTCTTGCAAGGCGTGGAATTTCAGAACCTGATAATCCGAGTGGGTAACCAGAACCGTCCCAGTTTTCATGATGGTGATAAACAGCCTTGAGTACCTCTTGGTCAGATTCAATGTTTTGTAAAATACTTAAACTAAACTGTACATGTTTTTTCATAAGATCGAGTTCTAAGGATTCTAAGTGGTCAATTTTCCTCAGGACCACATCTGGTAACGAAATTAATCCAATATCATGTAGTAAAGCGGCAGTCTTCAGTTTCTCATGGGACTCAGGATTTAGACCAATAACGTCAGCAAATTTTAAACTTGTTTCCATAACTTTATAGGCTTGTTCTCCTGCATAGGAACTTCGTTCAGTTAATGTTTGCATTAAAAGTTGATAGACTTTTGTGGCATCCTTTGAACTGGTATTGTATGCTGTGCCTTCCCGGTACATTTCTTTAACAACTTTATCGTAGAGGGTAATTTTATTTTTTCCAGTCATTTTTGAATAATACATTGCCATATCAGCAGACTCAAAAAGGGATTCTTTGGTGAGGGAATCAAAGGGATATCTTGAAATTCCACAGCTTACAGTCACCATTGTGTTGTGAATGTCTGAGAGTGATTTATGAATTCCCGCGATACTGTGACTGATATTCTGTAAGGTAAATTGAACTGCTTCGATCACTTGATTAATAAAAACAATCGTAAACTCCTCGCCACCATATCTATAACAGTGAAGTGTATCTGAGGATGACGCCCTTAAAATGTTTGATATCTCTACTAAAACCATATCCCCCACGATGTGGCCATACTTATCATTAATAACCTTGAAATCATCAATATCAATCACAACAACAGCTATTGATTGTATACTTGGGTTGTTGAGGTGGTCTTGAAGGGATTGATAAAAACTTTTATGGTTGCGTAAACCAGTAAGACCATCGATCATAGCCTTGTCTAATAGAGCTTTATTTTCGCTTTCTTTTTCTTGAACCTCATTAATTAATCTATTAATGATATCAACGATTATTTTGAAGTCTTTAACCTTGGTTTTGATCTCTATAGGCTGCACAATATTGATATCTACCATATGTTCAAGTTGTTCAATAACTTTAGTAAAGGGTTTATCCATGGAAAGTAGGAGTATGAAAATAATAATTCCACTTGCAGATATTCCGGCAAACTGTAAAATCCATCCCCTGATTTTTTCATTATGGATGGCCTCAAGTAGGGTTGAATTATCTGTAATAACAATATAGTAAGCCATATCCTCTTGAAGAGCGGGTTTATATGTGTCAATTAAGACTGCAAAAGAAGATGCCTTATGGTTTGCATAAAGCTGTATATAGGATTGTTCTGACTTGATGACCTTAATAATCTCTGGATTTAGCTTTGAAGGTTTAATATTGCCGTCCATGAAATAGGAGGACAAGAGTTGATCTTTTTCAAGAAGCATTTTATTTACATCAGGATTTGATGCGTTTTGTGAAGGTATTGTGGGTTTTAAATAAGAATAAGAGTTCAGTTTTGCCTCTGTAACGGTGTAAATTGAAAGCTCAGTGGTGTTAGCAAGCATAGAAAACTGCATATCAAAAACAGCGTTATTGTTTTCTAAGTTTTCAAGACCAAGCTTAACAATACGACTTTTTTCTGTCAAAAGTTCGATTTGATTTTCTTCATAGGTTTCTATGGTTTTAGATAAGTTAATGTTATGTATGATCACCATTGGAATAAACAGAAACACTATCAAAACGAGAAACAACAAATGTTTTACTTTCATGATGGACTCCTGTGCCTTATGCCAGAAATTTATGCGTGAATGAAGCGTTCAATATTCATATAGTTATTTTCGATAATACGGTCAAAGGCTTGAATCAAAGAAGGATCAAACTGTGTACCAGAGCACTGTCTAAGCTCTATTAAAGCCTCACTCACAGAGATCGGATCCTGATAACACCTGCCGACAGTCATGACATCAAAAGCGTCTGCAATTGTAATCACACGTGCAATAATAGGAATTTCCTCTTCTTTAAGACCACTGGGGTATCCGGAGCCATCCCATTTTTCGTGGTGGGCAAGAACCCCTTGTTCTACTAGTGGGGAAGGAAAAACGCCATTAATTATCCGGCTGCCAACTTCAGGGTGTCGTTTAATTTGCATCCATTCTTTTTCATTCAGTTTGCTGGGTTTATTAATAATGGACTCAGAGACTGCAATTTTTCCAATGTCATGAAACATAGATGAAAACTCAAGAGCGTCTATAAGTTCTTTATCAAGCTCTATGTAACTGGCAATGATTCTAGAAATCGAAGTTATTCGATTGTCGTGTTCACTGGTCTCAAAGCTCTTTTCCTTGAGTGTTGATTTGAGTGCTTCAATATATTGATGCCCTTGGCTCGTCTTATTAAGAAGTTTATGTAGATACATTCTGTCATCAGCAATACGTAGGGCTTCTTCAAAAGCGGTAGAAGTATCTTCAATTAAATAACTACCCGTAGCAAAGGATACTGGGATCTCCATAAAGTTTGTTTTTTCACATTCAAGTTCAATATTTTTCATTGTTTTATTTAGATCAGAAAGATCCGTGCCCTCCTTAAATATAAGGATTTCATCTCCACCGATTCTGAAAAGCATGTCTTTCTCTGTGTTGATGGCCTTCTTTAGTATTTGAATGGACTGCCTTAATAAATGGTCTCCCGTTTCGTGTCCAAAGGAATCATTCACAAATTTTAAACCGTTAAGATCGGTCATGATGATCCCAATAGGATAAGATGCATCTGAGGACAAGACCTCCTTTAATGAAGAAAGGTGATTTCTATTGTAGATTTGGGTGAGTGGATCTGTGATAGATTGTCTTTGAATCTCTGCGTGTTTCTTTGCACGCTCTACGATTTCTATGTATAAACCAATAATAAAGATGAATAAACCAAGTAGAAAGGCCAAGTTTTCATAATAATCCGTAATGAAAACAGGCATTACAAAGTAGCTGTCAAACTCATCTAAAAAATCAACGATGAAGCTTGAGAATAAAAACCCCCAGCCTACAATGGGCAGAGTCATTTTGAGTTTTATGAACAAGTAGAGTCCAATAAAGCCTAAAAGGATATAAGTCGCTTCAATGGAAGCATCATATATGTCAATATGCATAAAGAGGGCAAGGAAGGCAACCATCAACAAAGTAAGAGCAACAGCGGAACCGATGAAGGTTTTCGAAAACAGAGACATACAATCACTCCTGACTTGTAGAACTGGCAATTTTTTATTCTATACCCATTGTAATTGTTGTTTACCATTCAGAATGATTGATCTATGTGGTTTAAAAATTCTAAATATGGCATTGAGACGACGGTCAAATGGTATTTGACATGCAGTTTAATGAAAGAAGGGATCAAAAATGACAGATCTTATAAAAATTCAGAATAATCAAACTGCGAATTACGAAAATGAAACATTTTACAAAAAGTCATAAATGTGAACAAAATGTAAATCTGTCTTAATCGTACTAATTCCAACGGAAGGCAATTTTTTTGAAGTCTGATACCTTTTGTTTAAGTCGAAAATATTAACAGAATAACAGCAATTTTGTTAACAATGTTACGTATTGATTAACGATAATTAAGAACTCTTGTAACCCTTGCTACAAGTTGTGTGTAGAGGTGGGAAAACGATTCGCTAGCCCTTGCCTATTGCACTTTGAGCCTCTAGAACGTAATATGGATTTCACGAGGGAGTCGTCTGAACGAATTGTTTGAAAATTCACTGGATTGCGATTCGGTAATTTATTTCGTCAGCACTTAATCCCGATTGTTTTCTGAATGTTGAGTTGGGCCCAATGCAACATGATGTGAACCTATATGCTTGAGGAGGAGAGTTTAACATGTTTAACAAAAAACTAGTTACAATCCTGTCTGCGATGCTTATCCTAGTACTTGCCCTAACGGGATGTGCAGGTGGCACGGACACTGCTTCATCTAATGGTGAAAATGCAGAGGTAAAAGACACGATTATTATTGCACAAGGTGCAGACGCAAAATCTCTAGATCCACACGCAACAAATGACCAACCGTCATCTCGTGTATCTAAGCAAATCTACAGCCGCCTAGTTGAAATGAACGAAGAAATGGAAATCGTTCCTGGTGCTGCTGAGTCATGGACTTTCGTAAATGACACTACTGTTGAATTCAAACTACGTGAAGGCGCAATGTTCCACAATGGTGAAGAACTTAAAGCGTCTGACGTTAAGTTTACACTTGATAGAATGATGGCTTCTAAAAAAGTAGCTCACATCATCGAAGCTGTAACTGGCGTTGAAGTAATTGATGAGTACACTGTACAGGTAATGACAGAAGAGCCATTTGGTCCTCTACTTTCTCACCTAAGCCACACGGCTGCATCAGTACTTAACGAAAAAGCTGTTACTGAAGCTGGCGACGACTACGGTCAAGCTCCAGTGGGTACTGGCCCATACAAATTTGTTTCTTGGTCTGCTGGTGACAAGATCACTCTAGAAAGTTTTGCTGAGTACTTTGATGGCCAAGCTGCAATCAAGAACGTTGTATTCAGAAACATCACTGAAGGTACTAACAGAACAATTGGTCTGGAAACAGGCGAAATTGACGTAGCATACGATATCGAGCCAATCGATAAGCAAAGAGTTGCTGACGACGAAAAACTACAACTGGTTGAGTCTCCATCACTTTCTTACGCTTACATCGGTATTAACACGACTAAAGGTCCTTTAGCTGACGCTAAGGTACGTCAAGCAATCAACTACGCTATCGATGTTGATACTATCATCGAAGTTGTACTTGAAGGTGCTGGTACTAAAGCTAACGCGCCAATCGGTCCAAGAGTATTTGGTCACAACCCAGAAACTGCACCTTACGGTTACGACGTAGAAAAGTCTAAGGCTCTTCTTGCTGAAGCTGGTATGGCTGATGGTTTCACTACTACAATCTGGACAAACGACAACCCTGTTCGTATGCAGATTGCACAAATCGTTCAAGCACAACTTGCTGAAGTTGGTATCAACGTAACAATTGAGCCACTTGAGTGGGGTTCATACCTAGAGAGAACAGCTAAAGGCGAACACGATATGTTCATCCTTGGTTGGACTACAGTAACTGCTGATGCAGATTACGGTCTATACGCTCTATACCACTCATCTCAAAAAGGTGGAGCTGGTAACCGTGACTTCTACGAAAACCCAGAAGTTGATGCTCTTCTAGAAGAAGCACGTATGGCTACTAACCCTGAAGCTCGTAAAGAAGCTTACGCTAAAGCTCAAGAAATCGTTGTTTCTGAAGCTCCAGACGTTATGCTTTACTACGGAACTCAAAATATTGGTGCTCAAAAAGACGTTAAAGGTTTCAAGCTGCACCCAGCTGGTCACCACAGCGTTTACAACGTATCATTCGAATAAGACTTTAATTTAAACTCAGACCTACTTGAGTCTAGATAATTCATAAAATGAAAGCCTCGGCTTTCGTCCCATAAGACATAATACAAAAGTGAGACCCCTTGGGTCTCACTTTTGGGGTCTAAGGGCATGTTAAATAAAAGTAAAAACTATTACAAGCCGTTCAAAAACTTGTGACGCTTGTGTAATTATTCACATAGCGCAGTAAAGCTCCGAAAAATAGGAGCTTGCATAATATCATATTAAATTTCTTCATACTCAATGTATTGAACTGATAGAGTGGTCAGCAATTAATTATCGATACATTGCATATGAAGAATGCCTGAATTCATTATGCAAGTTCTTTGAATAAGGAGTGGCGGCTATCTACTAACCTATTTATTTTATGGATTGGTACTGATCAATTCATTTCAACCGAAATTATTCCTTTATAGAGATCGAGAGGGAGGATAACCACCATGTTAAAGTACATTGGCAAACGTCTTCTTATGCTGATTCCTGTTCTGCTTGGTGTTACATTTATCGTATTTTCGATTATGTACATGACGCCAGGTGACCCAGCACAGCTAATCCTAGGTGAGTCTGCTCCACCAGAAGCAGTCGCAGAACTTAGAACAGATATGGGACTAGATGATCCATTCATCGTTCAATACGGCCGTTTCGTAGTAAATGCAGTACAAGGTGACTTTGGTAAGTCATACACAACTAAACGTGAAGTTTTCAGTGAAATCTTTGCACGTTTCCCAAATACGCTTAAATTAGCAGGTGTCGGTGTGGCACTGGCTATTGCAATAGGTATTCCAGTTGGTATCATATCTGCAACCCGTCAGTATTCATTTATTGATAGTGCAAGTATGATCGGTGCACTGCTCGGTGTATCCATGCCTAACTTCTGGCTGGGACTGATGTTAATACTTACTTTCTCAGTATCTCTAGGATGGTTACCATCTTCAGGTTCTGATACGTGGAAGCACATGATCCTACCAGCTATTACACTGGGTACAGGTTCTGCTGCAATTATCACACGTATGACGCGTTCTTCTATGCTTGAAGTTATCCGTCAAGATTTCATCCGTACTGCACGTGCAAAGGGTGTATCTGAAAAGAAAGTTGTTAACAAACACGCACTTAAAAATGCACTTATTCCTGTAATTACAGTTGTAGGTCTTCAGTTCGGTTACCTACTGGGTGGCGCGGTTCTTACTGAAACAGTATTCTCATGGCCAGGTGTTGGTCGTCTTCTAGTTGAAGCGATCCGTCAGAAAGATACACCAACAGTACTCGCATCTGTTGTTTTCATGGCAACAACATTTAGTTTTGTAAACCTACTTGTTGATGTTCTGTACGCATATGTTGATCCGCGTATTAAGTCACAATACCAGTAAAAATTTCGAAAAAGGAGGCAAATAACATGAGTAGTGTTACGAATGCAGCAAAGCCTGTCGGTCTTGACAAGCCTAAGACGAAAAGTAAAAAAAGAAGTCAATGGGCTGAAGTTTGGAGAAGACTAAAGCAAAATAAAATGGCAATGGTTGGTCTTGGTATTATCGGTGTAATTGTATTTTGTGCAATTTTCGCTGACGTCATTGCAGACTACGATACAGTTGTAATTAAGCAGAACCTAAAGTCACGTATGGAAGGTCCTACTGCTGAACATATTCTTGGTACTGATGAATTTGGTCGCGATATTTTCGCACGTATGGTTCACGGTGCACGTGTTTCTCTACAGGTTGGTCTTATCGCCGTTGGTCTAGCAATCGGTATTGGTGGTTCTCTAGGAGCTATCGCTGGTTACTATGGTGGTAGACTGGACAATGTAATCATGCGTCTAATGGATGTTTTCCTTGCGATTCCATCTATTCTACTTGCGATTGCCATTGTTTCAGCACTTGGTCCTAACCTATTTAACCTTATGCTTGCAATCGGTGTTTCATCGGTTCCATCATACGCACGTATTGTACGTGCATCTGTACTGTCTATTCGTGATCAAGAATTCATTGAAGCTGCACGTGCAATTGGTGCAAACGACTTCAGAATCATCACGAAACACATTATTCCAAACGCACTGGCTCCGGTAATCGTTCAAGCGACACTTGGTGTTGCAGGTGCAATTTTATCTACAGCTGGTCTATCGTTTATCGGAATGGGTATCCAGCCTCCTGCTCCAGAGTGGGGTGCAATGCTTGCTGGTGGTCGTCAGTACCTGCGTTATGCAGCACACATCACGGCATTTCCTGGCGTAGCTATCATGATTACAATCCTAGCACTTAATTTACTAGGTGACGGCCTTCGTGATGCACTGGATCCACGTCTGAAGTCTTAATGAAAGGAGTACAGACATGTCTAATTTATTAAACATTAAAAATTTATCGATTGAATATACATCAGAAGAAGGAAACGTACTTGCAGTTAACAGTATTGATCTACAGCTAGATGCAGGTGAAACTCTTGGTCTAGTCGGTGAGACAGGTGCTGGTAAAACAACAACTGCTCTAGGTATTATGCGTCTGGTTCCAAACCCTCCAGGTAAGGTTACAAACGGTACTATTGAGTTTGAAGGCCGTAACCTGCTTGAAGTTCCAGAAGAAGAAATGCGTATGATCCGTGGTAACAAAGTCTCTATGATTTTCCAGGATCCTATGACATCTCTTAACCCAGTTATGACAGTTGGTGAGCAAATTGCAGAAGTAATTGAAATTCACCAAGACCTATCTGTTAAAGAAGCTATGAATAAAGCTGGTGAAATGCTTGAACTTGTAGGTATTCCTTCAGCGCGTGTTGGCGATTACCCACACCAATTCTCTGGTGGTATGAAGCAGCGTGTTGTTATTGCGATTTCTCTAGCGTGTAACCCACAACTGCTGATTGCAGATGAGCCTACTACAGCACTTGACGTTACAATTCAGGCCCAAGTACTTGACCTAATGCGTAACCTTAAAAAAGAATTTAATACAGCTATGATGATGATCACACACGACCTTGGCGTTGTTGCTGAAGTTTGTGACAAGGTTGCTATCATGTACGCTGGTGAGATTGTTGAGTATGCGCCGATTAAGCAATTATTCGAGAACCCATCTCACCCTTATACACATGGTCTATTCGGATCAATTCCAAACCTGGATGAAGAAGTGGGCAGATTAACACCAATTACGGGCCTAATGCCTGATCCAACTGATCTACCATCAGGATGTAGCTTCCACCCACGTTGTCCGCATGCTAAGCCAATTTGTGCACAGCAAGCGCCTAAGAACTCTGTGGTTGAAGGTGAGCACCGTGTTAAGTGTCTGATGTTTGAAGGCCTTGTAGAAAAGGTTGAAGTAAATGTTGGATCTAATAAGAGCACTAAGGAGGTGGGCTAGATATGGCAGCATCAAACGCTATTCTAGAAGTAAGAGGTCTTAAAAAGCACTTTAAGACACCTAAAGGTCTACTACACGCTGTTGACGGTTTAAACTTTACTATCGAAAAGGGTAGAACGCTGGGTATCGTAGGGGAGTCTGGTTGTGGTAAATCTACAACAGGCCGTGCGATTCTACGTCTACATGAACCAACTGAAGGTGAAATCCTATTCGAAGGTAAAAACATTGTTGATCTTAACAAACAAGATATGCAAAAAATCCGCCGTGAAATGCAAATCATTTTCCAGGATCCATTTGCTTCTCTAAACCCAAGAATGACAGTTTCTGAAATTATTGGCGAGCCGCTACTTATTCACAAGCTGGTTAACAATAAAGAAGAGTTAGAAGTAAAAGTTGCAGAGCTAATGTCACTGGTTGGTCTGACTGACCGTCTGATCAATGCATACCCTCACGAACTTGATGGCGGACGTCGTCAGCGTATTGGTATTGCCCGTGCTCTAGCGCTTAACCCGAAATTCATCGTTTGTGATGAGCCGGTTTCTGCTCTTGACGTTTCTATCCAAGCTCAGGTTCTTAACCTGATGCAAGATCTACAGCAAGAACTGGGTCTAACATTTATGTTCATTACCCATGACCTTTCTGTAGTAAAGCACTTCTCAGATGACATTGGTGTTATGTACCTAGGTCAAATGGTTGAAAAAGCTGCTTCTAAGGATCTGTTTGCAAACCCAACACATCCTTACACAAAGGCACTTCTTTCTGCAATTCCAGTTCCTAGCTTAACGCACAAGCGTGAGCGTGTAATGCTTGAAGGTGAAATCACTTCACCAATCAATCCTGCACCTGGTTGCCGTTTTGCTAAGCGTTGCCCAATTGCAACTGACAAGTGTACTAAAGATGATCCAGTACTAAGAGACATTGGCGACAACCACTTTGTTGCTTGTCACATGGTATAAATCATAATAGATTTAATTATCAAACCGCCTAGACGATTGTCTAGGCGGTTTTTTCATGTGTGATTACATTTGTAATATTTGTTAATATATTATAAAATCGGGAATATACATATGAAGGAAATATTTGGGCGAAACAGAATTTTGGATTATTGGGTGGTTATCGTAACGGTTGTCTTAATGGAAGTGAAGGTGAAACGATGGATCCTATATACACCTTAATACTTGGAAAACAATCAGGGTTTATTAAAATCGAAGGCCCTGAAAATGTTCAAAGTCATATTGCATTTAATGAGAGACTACTGGACTGGCAAAAAGATGTAGAGAGGCCATTTTTAGAAATCTATGACCTGAGTTTGTGGGAAACAACGGTGCCAGAAGTTGTGGAGCATATTTATAAAGAACAACTACAAGCGATTCAAAAAGGTAGAAAGCATTGCATTGTCATTGAAGGATGTCAGGACTGGCATTCTAGAATTTTTCATATCTATGTAAATGACAAAGAGGCACGAGAAACCTATAGTTTCAGCAAAACATATAATCAAGCTTTAAAAATAGGTGCGGAACTGGGATATGACTTAACAGACATAGAAAACAAGGTCCATACATTTTACAGTATGACCCTGCCCCAGGAGCGTGGTGAAAACTGCGAAATAGTTAAGTAAGTTTAATAAAAAGACGTCTCTAACTTCAAGTCGAGAGTACTTTAAGTTATAATAGTTTTGAATACTATTAGGAGGCTCTCGATGAATCATTTTTATACAAGTGGACTTATATTTTTAGGAATATTTTTGCTCACAAACCCTGTACTCAATGTTGTATACAGAGGATTTGAAAAAATAACAAAACGGTCTAAAACAGAGATTGATGATGCACTGGTCCGTTTGTCCCGTAAACCTGTTAAGTTCTTGGTTAGAAGTTTAGCGTTAATCATGTCCTTTAATATGTTTCTTGCAGGGACTGAGGTGCCAGCGGCTTTATCAAAGACACTAAGAACAGGTTCAGCACATTTGTTTAAAGCAATTGTTATAATTTCAGTTTGTTGGATCATAACACGGCTCACATCGCATATAGATCACTTAACAGCGGAGTTTAAGGTGCTCTTTGATGTAGAACTCAACAAGATGGTAGCTCCCTTTATATCTAAAATGTTAAACGTTATTATCTGGTCCTTAGCGGTTATGATGATAGCGTCTGAGTTTGGATTTGACGTGAATGGATTTGTTGCTGGGATGGGTTTATCGGGTCTTGCAGTGGCCTTAGCTGGAAAAAGTATGCTTGCCAATGTGTTTGGTGGTTTTGCAATATTGGGGGATAAAACCTTTGATATTGGAGACTGGATCGTTTCAGACGGTATAGAAGGTACCGTTGAAAACATAAGTTTATGGTCAACCAAGGTACGCACATTTGATAAAGGGCTGGTAACCGTTCCAAACGAAACACTGGCAGGTACCAAAATTTTAAATTATTCCAGAAGAGATCAAAGAAGGGTGTCTTTTAATCTAGGAATTACCTATAGCACCCCAAAAGAAAAAGTAGCGCAAGTGGTTGAAAACATAAAACAAATGTTAGTAGAACACCCTAAGGTAGCCAATGACATTATTCTCGTTAATTTTGAGAAATTTGGAGACTCAGCCTTAGAAATAAAAATTTACTACTTTGCAATAACAGCTGTATGGAGTGACTATTTAGATATTAGAGAAGATGTTAATCTCAAAATTATGGAAGTGCTAAATGACAATGAAGTGGAAGTCGCTTTCCCAAGTGTAACAATATATAAATCGAAGGACCAGATTGTGTAAGAGGTGTTTTTATGAAGAATACGGCACTTATACTTGAGGGTGGAGGATTTAGAGGTCTATTCACATCAGGTGTACTCGACTATTTTTTAGAAAATAATATTCAGTTTCCATATATCATTGGGGTTTCCATGGGTGCATGTAATGGCGCATCCTATGTGACCAAACAAGTAGGTAGAAATAAATCAGTTAACATAGATTTTGTTAACGATGCACGTTACATGAGTTATAGACGCCTATTCTTAAAAGGTGAATTGTTTGGTATGGACTTTATTTTTAATGATATTCCAAACGGCATAGTTCCTTATGACTTTATGAGCTATCACACAAGCAATCAAACCTTTAAGGTGGTTGTGACGGATATAGAAAACGGCAGTCCTATTTACTTAGAAAATGGGGATGGAACCAGTTTGATGGACGCCCTACAAGCCTCTGCCAGCCTACCCTTTATCTCTAAACCCGTATGGATAAATGGCCGGCCCTGCCTTGATGGAGGGATATCGGATTCCATTCCGGTAGAAAAAGCCCTTGAAGATGGAAACCAAAAAATTGTTGTGATACTTACGCAACCGCGTGCATTTGTAAAAGAAGGATCAAAGGCCAATAGAATGGCCAAGTATTGGTATAAAGAGTATCCTGAAATGGATAAACTATTAAGAAACAGACATGACAATTACAATATTGCAAGAGAAAAAATATTTGAACTTGAAAAACAAGGGAAGGCATTTATCATAGAACCCCAAGTTAAAATCCCTGCTGGACGTATTGAAAAGAACAAAGAAGTTCTAGTAGAGTCCTTTGATATGGGTTATAAAGAGGCAAAAAGAAGGGCTGAATCCTTGTTAAACTTTCTTGAAATCAAGTAATATACCATACCCTATGAAGTAAAGTGAAAAACTTTTGCTGAATAGGGTATTATTTTATGTTAATTTAATTCGTGTTACGAAATATTTGTTATACTGGAACAGAACTTATACGATAGAAGGTATTAAAAAACTTATTCTCGAGGGGGCATTATGTTTTCATTGGTATTAGCAACTTTGTGTAGTGCATCAATAGCGCTTGTTTTTAAGTTTTCTGAAGGTAGAAAACTTAACAGGTACGCTGTAACCAGTACCAATTATTTGGCTGCAGTTATTGTTTCACTCGTATTGGCACGCGCTGAAAATGCATCATTCTCTACTTGGAAGGTGGGGATCGGTATTGGGGTACCTGCTGGGGTGTGCTTCTTTTTAGCCTTTTTATATTACCAGATCAGCGTAAAAGATTCTGGTGCTGGACTTGCGGGTATGTTTGGTAAACTGGGTATTCTAATGCCCATGATGTTATCACTTATTATGTGGAAAGAATTGCCGACCCTAATCCAGACAGGGGGCATACTACTTGCAGTGTCAGCAATTTTGGTTGTGAGTGTAAATAAAAATATGAAGGCAGGTACATTTCATAGTGCGCTCATATTGCTCTTTTTATTCGGCGGTCTCGCAGAGTTTTCAAACAAACTGTTTCAGAAATATGGGCTGTCCAGTGAAAAATCATTTTTCTTATTGATCGTATTTTTTGTAGCCTTTCTGGTCAGTTTGGTGATGACTTTAAAAGAAGGAAAAAAGCCGACAAGCATAGATTTAATAACAGGAATCTGTGTTGGTATTCCCAATTTGTTTTCATCGTTTTTCCTAATTCGTGCTCTGGATGACCTTCCAACAGCGGTTGTATTTCCAATCTATAGTGCCGGGTCAATGGCACTCATTCTAATAATGAGCCGTTTGATATATGGAGAAAAACTTGAAAGAAAGAGTTATATAGCTATTGCAATGACAATGCTTGCCCTAGTTCTGATAAACTTAAATTAAGTAATGTGTTCAAAGAACTGACGCCTGAATCCAGAGGTGTCAGCTCTTTTTTTGCAAAACTAAAGGGTTATTGCATAAGCAATAACCCTTATTTATACCCACATCCCTATGAGTTTAGTTTATATTTGATTATGCAGCTTTTTTAACAGCAAGAGGTGCCTTCTTGAATATGCCGAATGGCTTTCCTAGGGGTAGGAACTCTCTTTGGAAAGTTGCATTTAATACATTTGCAGCAAATCCGTAGAAGCCAACCATAGAAATTGCAATTTCACTGTAAGCAGCAAGTTGGTGACCAAAGTGACTACCAGCCAAGGTGCTCATTGCTAAACCTAAGAATAAGAAGTCGATCAGGAATAAAATAATAAATAGTACTTTGTTTGTTTCCATTGAACCAACAGTCATGACAATCGAGAATATTAGGTATCCTATAAATGCATAACCAAGTTGCTTTGGATCAACAGCTGCAGCCATTGATTCACCAAACACACCGTGCTGGATCATCCATGAAAATGCTACTGCAAACCAGAACATTGAATAACCACCGAAAGCAGTTGTGCCGAATACGTTTCCTTTTTGAGCGTCTTTGATACAAGCAAAAAGCTGTGCAAAAGCGCCAAGGAATATTGCCCAAGGAATAATGAATGAAGTCCCAGTAGTCAGACCAAGCTTTTGGCTTGATGCTACAAGCGTTACCATTGCAAGGCCGAATAAACCAAGTGCAGATGGATCAGCAGTATAAATCTTTGTTTCGTTTGTGTTCATAGTTTCCTCCTAATTAATAAATACTCACACCACCGTATAGTAATCGATCTATAATAAAATGTCAACGGCAACAAAAATTAATCTATGCATTCATTTCATAGGATGTAAGAAGTAGGAATCTCAGGTGACTAGTGGCATAATGCGATTTTCAAAAGTTGGAATTTTCAGATAACTTTAAGCCTATTAGTATGATAAAATATATATGTGGAAACAGTTGGGATTGCTCAATTGGAAACGCATTGTAGTTATAATGGATAAAATATATACGACAAATAAACGATAAATTATTTCAAAAGGGTTTCACTTTAAATTTGATGCAAATTTATATAAAATAATCTTATATAATGATGTTAATAGGCATTTGGTGAGGAACACGGATGCGATTTACAACTAGGGGATGATGTAATGCGTAGAAACCAGGTTTTTAAAAATAGAATGACACCCCTTAGAAGGATAAGAACAAGAAATGTTGATAGATATGTAGATACTAAGACTTTATTAAGGGATAAAAGCAATCAAAAGTCAAACCATCATATAGAAAAACTGATGAATTTGAAAGATGCCATGATGGAAATTACCCATGCAATCATGGACAATATCAGTGAAAGTGAACTTTTCCATTTGATCTTAGATAAAAGTCTGGCTGCAATTAAAAATGCTGATCACGGTACTGTGCTCATGAAAGGTGAGAATGATTTATTTAAACCTGTTGCGTGGCGTGGTTATGCAGATTCAGAGATTGAGAATTTTGAACTGGAACTTGAAAAATCATTTGTTAGGCGCGCAACGGTTGGTGAGCTCGACAAGTCGGTTAGAATAAATGACTTAAGCAAGTTTATAATAGGCGACATTCCAAATGTGGCAGAATCAAGTACCGGTCTGTATATCAATTCAAGTTTATGTTCACCCATCATAGTTGAAGGTGAAATTATTGGATTGTTGAACATGGATTCCACCTTACTTGATGCATTTGATGATTCTGACTTGGCTCTTTCAGAATATATGAGAGAGCAATTAGAGATTGCTCTTACAAGAAGAAATTTATATGACAGAGTCGTTTACCTATCAAGACATGACGAACTAACAGGTCTGTATAATAGAAGATATTTTGAAGAGCTTGCCAAAAGTACACTTAAGAGATCGGCTAGATATAAGGAGAAATTCTGTTTAGCTGTATTTGATCTCAATGGTCTTAAATCATTTAATGACAATTTTGGACACCAAGTTGGAGATGCGATAATTAAGGGTTTTTCAGAGACTTTAAAAGAATCTTTCCGTGAGACAGATATATTGGGACGTTATGGTGGCGATGAGTTTGTTGGTGTATTTATTGAGGGTGACATTAAACTTTTAAACGAGAGATTAGAGACCATATTAGAAAAATTTAAAGCAAGCCCTATAATACATCAAGGTCATGAGTATCATGGCAGTTTTAGTTACGGCATAGCAACCTATCCGGATGATGGAGATACTTACAGCAGGCTTGTAAGCGAGGCAGACCATGCCATGTATAGGTATAAAAACGCCAGAATAGAATAAAAATTTGAAAGCGTGAAGGACGTAATCGTGTCCTTCACGCTTATTTTATGCCTATTTGACAAATGTAAAGTTGAGGTATATGATGAGTGTGACCGTAATTTGAAAATGGTCACAGGAGGTTGAACATGCCAAAAGGATTCACAGTACGCGAGAAATTGAAAATTGAAAAAGATTTATTTGATATAGGACACACTTTATTTATACAAAATGGATTTAAAAAAACAAGTGTTGCAAAAATTACTGAAACAGTTGGAATTGCGAAGGGCTCATTCTATTTGTTTTATAGTTCAAAGGAAGAATTGTTTATTGATATTCTTGAAAAAATTGAAGATGAAATCCAGGCAGACATCATAAAAGAGATTGAAATTAGCCAACTGTCTGCAGCGGATTTGTTCAAATCAATACTGAGAACACGTCTGAGAAGTGCAACAGATGACCCGATAATTAGAATGGCTTTAGAAGGAGATGTGATTCACCATATATGGAAAAAGCTACCTGAAGAAAGAAAAAAAGCAAACCTAGAAAAGGATGCAAAGTTTATTGAAAAATTTATTTCAGCCAGACCTGAAGCTAACATCATGTTTGAATATGACGCCCAGACCCTAGCTGGGATTTTCAGAAGTCTATTTTTCTTAATTTTGCATAAGGTCGAAATTGGTGAGACTGTATTTGAAAATGTACTTGATTTTATGGTGGATGCAAGTGTGGACAAACTACTGAGAAAGTAGGGATAGTCATGAGTATAATAGAAATTAATAACCTTACAAAGTATTATGGGGCTATAAAAGGAATAGAATCTTTAAATCTATCCGTTGAACCAGGTGAATTCTTCGGATTTATCGGGCCCAATGGGGCTGGAAAATCGACAACAATTCGCACCCTCTTGGGTTTGATACATGCCGATTCTGGAGGCGCAACCCTATTTGGTAAAGACTATGTTAAAGACCGACTTGAAATTATGAAACGTGTGGGTTATCTACCAAGTGAGGTTAATCTATATGGTCAATTGAGTGGTCAAGCCTTTCTTAAATATGCTTCAAAATTTTATGGGGAAATAAACAATAAAAGAATAAAGGAATTGGCAGATTGGTTTGAGTTTGACCTTACTAGGCCTATAGATGACCTATCGTTTGGAAATCGTAAAAAAATTGGAATTATACAGGCATTACTACATCAACCAGATTTACTCGTTATGGACGAACCCACGGGTGGACTTGATCCTTTAATGCAAGCGCGATTTTTTGAGCTTCTTAAAAAAGAGAATGAACGTGGGGTGACCATTTTCTTTTCATCACACACGTTAAGTGAAGTGCAAAGGCATTGTGGTCGTGTGGCAGTAATCCGAGGTGGGAAGATACTTGAAATATCTACTGTTGATCAATTGCGACAGAAACAACTTAAAAAAGTCAGACTCACGTTAAACGAATCAATAAGTTTAGAGATGCAAAATGATATTAAAATTGCAGGTAACTATAATACAGAGTGTCTAACAGATAAGATTATGACATTCGATTTTGATGGAGATTTTAGGGAATTGTTTGAGGTTTTATCAAGGTGGCCTGTAAAAGGGTTTACCATGGAAGAACCTGCACTCGAAGAGATATTCATGCATTATTACCGTAAAGGTGGTGAAGACAATGAATTATAATATTTTTAAAATGTCCATGCTTCAGAATTTGAAGAGTTTAATAATATGGACAATTACCCTTCCTGCTTTAGTGGTAATGGGAATGGCGTTTTACCCAGCGATTTCAGAGAGTATGTCAGAGCTTGTGGGTTTATTTGAAAACCCGATGATGAAAACAATGCTTGGACTCTTTGCCATGGGACCTGAACAGCTGAGTTCCTTGTCAGGATTTTATATTACCTATGCTTCAATCTACGTCATATTAATGGGGGGGATTTTTGCCGCAATGACTGCGATTCAAGATGTTGCAGGTGAGTTTAGGGATAAAACGGCGGAGTTTCTACTCACACGCCCTGTTAGTCGAAGCAGCATATTGTTATCAAAGTGGCTTGCTATTGAATTAAGAATCCTCATTATGGTCATAGTTCTTAGTGTTGTCACAGTCACAAGTTTTTCAGTTTTCTCAAAATCAGCGCCTCTTAGCCTTTATAAAAACTCGAACATGATGGAAGAGCTTGAGACAAGCTTAGAAAAGTCACCTGAAAAAATAAAACAGGTTTGGACTTTAGACGACGATTTCTTTATGTCTTACATCATGGCTACAGTTACAGGAGCTATAAAGGAAAATCCAGAAGAATTAGACGCTCTTGATGTTTCAAATGAAGTATTCACTGACCTATTAGATCAATTGGAATCTGATCCTGACAGATTGTTTGTTGAAGTCCTGGAGTCACCGGAAAAATATATGGACATGTTTGATATCCCTTCTGACCAGGCTCAGCTTTTTACGAAATCGGTGAAAGAGAGTCAAATGGAGTTTGAAACGGCAAAAGAAAGATTTGCAAATGATCCAGACTTTCATCTAGAAATGTATAAATCTAATTCAGAACTATTTTTGAATAAAATAAGTTCGATTGAGTTAAGAGAAAAACTAATCACTGCTTATCCAGAGGCTCAAGATTCTATAAAAAATATTCTAAAGTCTTATTCAGCGAAAAGAATCTATCAGTTTCATGTGTATATATTTTTATTTATGAGTGCGATTGCCAGTATGTCAATTTTCATTTCTATTGGTCTTAAACAAGCTAAGAATGCAAGTAGCCTTGGGATCGGCCTTGTACTTGTACTTTATTTTTTCAGTACGCTCACAAAAATATCTCCTCAGACAGCTGGATTATCTTTCATCAGTCCATTTGGACTTATTGACCAAAACATAACGGGTGGAAGTTATCAATTAGACTCTATTAAAATGGCTGTATTGTTTGTAGAATCTATAACATTTATGTTATGTGCCATGCTTATTTTTAATAAAAAAGATATTGCCTCGTAATTTCTGTTATACTGGGATAAATATTTATTCAAGAGGTGATAGTGTGTTAGGACCTGCGGTAAATGGTGTTGCCATATTGATAGGCGCTTTGGTTGGCTTATTGCTAAGACATGGCATTAAAGAAGAAACAAATGAAACAATAATGCAAGGTATGAGTCTTGCTGTAATTGCCATTGGTCTCAAGGGTGGTCTTGAGTCAAACAATTTTCTTGTTGTTATAGGATCTATTGCTATAGGATGTTGGATTGGTGAAATCATGAACATCCACGGCTGGTTAGAAGGTCTGGGACACAAGCTCGAATCACGATTCAAAGGTGGGAACAGCAGCATTTCAAAAGGATTTGTAACAGGAACAGTAATTTACTGTAGTGGTGCAATGGCCATAGTAGGTGCCATGGAAAGTGGATTTGGAAACCATCAAACACTTTTTACTAAGTCGGTAATCGATGGTATAACAGCAATACTTTTCACATCTACATTTGGTATTGGTGTAGCATTTTCAGCAATTCCTGTTTTCCTATATGAAGGACTCATTTCGTTTTTATCTGTCTTTGTCAAAGATTACTTGTCTGAATTTATGATAGCAGATATGTCTGCTGTAGGTGGATTACTTATTCTTGCAATTGGTCTTAATGTACTTGGCGTTGTTAAAATTCGCGTTGCGAATATGTTACCAGCAGTATTTACACCCATTCTAATTTATGCAGTAATGGGACTGTTTTAGACTTAAAAATAAAACACCAGATATAATGTGATGTGTGATATCAAATCATGTTATATCTGGTGTTTTTTATTATTTAGAACTTCTAAAATACAAAGGTATCTGTTGATTTAGAAAGTGATTCAATTAATTCACTCAGCTGATGCATCGATGACACAACTTCTTCAATGGATGCAGTCATTTCTTCAACCGATGCGCTGACCTCTTCAGTTGCAGCAGCCGATTCCTCAGCAACGACACTAACACTACTAATAGACTCAATCACTTGGTCTTTTGATTGTTCTATAGACATCATGTCTGTCGAAAGGCTGTCCACATGTGAACTTACAGCAGTTGAGGCACTTCCGACTTCATTTAAGACCGCTCGGGTATCCAGTAAGGTATCTGCTGTTTGACCATTAATCTTTTGTGAGGCACGCATGGATGCGTCAGCCTTGTGTATTAGATTGGCGATGTCGGCCATTCTTATTCTAATGTCCTCAGTGGCTTCATTGGATTGTCCAGCAAGCTTTTTGACCTCATCTGCAACCACTGCAAAACCACGGCCATGTTCCCCAGCGCGGGCAGCTTCAATACTGGCATTGAGTGCAAGTAAACTGGTTTGTTCTGTAATGTTTTGAATAGATTCAATGATGGAATTTATGAAAGACGATTTTTCAGAAAGTTCGTAAACAAGCTCAACACTTTCTTTTGTGAGGACCATATTCTTTTCATATAAAGAACTGAATTCAGAAACTGCATTTTGCCCAACTTTGTTTTTAGCAGACATAACGGTTGCCAGTTCAACGGATTCATTCAATTTTTGATTGATCACTCCAATTAAAGTTGCCAGTGTGGAAGTGATTTCAGCACTTTTCGAAGATTCCTCCGCTTGGTTACTTGCCCCTTCAGCAACGGAGTTTATTGTGTGTGCAATGTCTTCGCTGGTGTGTCCCATTTGTTCAGAGAGATTTAAAACCGTGCTAGAAGCACTCTGTGCGCGTGTGGTGATCTGTTGAATATCATCAATGATGGATTTCGTGTTTGCCTGCATTTTTTCAAAACCTTGTGCCAATTGACCGTACTCGTCTTTTCGATTTAACAGACGCATAGGCATGGTGCCTGACAGATTACCAACAGCGATTAGGTCGGTTTGCTTTTTTAGTTCTAATAAGGGTGTGGTAATAGATTTGGTTAATAAATATGCAAGGGCAAATCCGACAATAGCAAAGATTCCAATTAAGATAAACATGGTGTTTCTTTGTGCCATAATGCTCCTAAATGCTTCAGAGGCAGGTGTTTGAACTATAATTCCCCACCGTGTTAGGGGCATATATGTATAGGCTGCTAGTTTATCGTCATCATTATAAACATACTCAGAAATCCCTGTTTTGCCTGTTATTGCATTTGCAACAGGGTCTAGAACAGACACATCTGACATGTCAGTAATTAGATTTTCATCAGGATGTGCAATGAGTCTACCGCTTGATTCAACAATAAAACCATATCCTTCTTTACCCGTTTTAACAGCAGATGATAAAACGCTGAGTTCAGACAGGTCTATGGAAGCCCCAAGCACACCTACGGTCTTTCCATTGTCTGAAATAGGCACTGCAAGCACAACAATGGGCATGCCTGTGGAGCCAGAAATTATGACATCAGAATAATTTAAGTGTCCGGAGATGGCCGTTTTGAAATATGCTCTATCCGCTCTGTCGCCCAATTTCCCTGAGGTTTTGTATATCTGCATGCCTGTCGGATCCATAACGTAGATCTGTGAGATCATCTTTTTATTCTCAACAGTTTTCATAAGGACATCAGACATATTTGAAACATCCATGTTTTTAAGCGATTTATATGATGAAAGTGTTAACAGGGTTTCATTTAGGTCACTTGTCAGGGTTTCGAGTTGCCTTGTTAAAGACCGAACCAATTGTTCGTTTTGATGAAACACAGATCCTTTCATGAACCTAAAGTTGTTATTGATATTAATGCCATTAGAAATGAGAAGTGGTAAAAGTATGGCTGCAATGAGAAGTATGGTTAGTTTAAATTTTAAACTTTGAGAATTACGCATAGGGTCCCCCTTGATTGGCGTATCACAATAAAGCGTTTCATGATGTGATAATGAGGAAAGCATTAAAGGGGATTTAACGCAGTCAGAACCAGATGAACGTCAGGCTGTTGCCGAAGTGTGATTAATTGTTTACAACGCATTAATTATATCTTGAGATATATCTAATAACAAGAGTAAATAGTCCAAAATTGTCGAATTTTGTCACACTAGGGTCAGTAGAACTGGGTGCGAAGACTGATACCAGAAGGGCTTGGTTAATTAATTAACAATAAAAACAATTATTAAATGAGAGAATTACATATTTAAAGAACTTAAAAAAGACACCCATAAGTGTCTTTTTTAAGTTCTTGCTATATATAGACTCAAAAGTCCTGTCGTCATGTCACTGCTACTATCAAAGTTGAATAATAGGCAGGGCTTGAAGTTTCATGTCTTAACATTGATTGAAAAATGAGAATCTTAATGTTAAGATGAATCTATGTAATTGATACCCATTATCAATAACTTTAAACGATGGCATCTAAAATAACACTTAATCCCTTTATATACATTTGGAAACATTGATGTTTTAGTGAAATTTTAGTATAAAATGAGTAGGGACAATGTATATAAAGAATAATTGCCGTACACGATTAAGGAGAAAAAATATGCCACAGTTAATTATACACTCAGAAATTGATGGTCGTGCAAGAGTTAAAGCAGAAATGGTGGAGTCTCTAAGAACGTGTATGGTGCATGCCTTAGAGCTGCCGGAAGAACACGGACAGGTCATGTTATACGAAACACTTCCAATAAATAGAGCCATGTCTGAAAGTAGAAAAGGACTGGTATTCGTGGAAATAAAAATGATCGAAGGCCGACCTAAAAACATGAAAAGTAAGTTTGCGGACGAAATCATTGCAATAATTTCGAAAGATTTAGAAATTCCAAAGAATAATGTGCTGTGTTTGATAAATGAGTATAGCAGAGATGCATATGTAACTGGAAAGTGAGAATGAAATGATAGATTTTCAAAGAATAAATGAAGAGATTAAGCCCCAAGTGAAACAATTCATACGGGAAAATTGGGGATCAGAGTTGATGATCAGTAGGGGACGTATTCATGTGGTTGCAGATCTTGATGGATTTGTAATTACTGAAAGTGGTACGATTATTGGACTCATTACTTTTAGCATAACCTCAGGGGAATGTGAAATAGTTTCCCTTGATAGTATACGTGAAAACCAAGGGATTGGCTCAATGCTGATCAACCTCGTGAGTGAGGTCGCAACAAAAGAGCAGTGTCGTCGAATATGGTTATATACAACCAATGACAATACGGGTGGGCTGAGGTTTTATCAGAAACGCGGATTTGATATTTGTGGATTCTACCATAACTCAGTTGACATGGCACGACAGGTTAAACCAGAAATTCCCAAACTCGGTGAAAATGACATTGAGATTAAACACGAATTTGAACTTGAAAAATTACTGTAATTAGAAAAGATTTAAGTTAGAACTGTAAAGGTTCTGGTTTAGGTCTTTTTTTCTATACCTAGGCCATGTAGGATTTCCAATGTTACGTGTCGAATACCTTATTATAGGGTATTAGAATAGTGAGGGAAATTATGTTTGTTGGAACAGCATATATAAAAATTAAAATTGATGACGCATATTCGCTTAAAGATCGCAGACAAGTACTCAATAGCGTTACCAAAAAACTTCAAAATAAATTTAATATATCTATCTCTGTTCTGGACGAAGGTAAACAGTGGAACATTGCAGAACTTGGTGTAGCAATTGTTTCATCCTCCTCTAAAATCATAGAATCAACCTTTCAAAAAATCGAACTTTATCTTGATGACGATTACCGATTTGAAATCCTAACGTATGAAGTTGAAATTATTTAAAAGCAGAGGTGAGACACATGGTATATGAATTCTCGATTAGGACATTTGAACCACAAGAATTTATTGATATAACGACGTACATCTATAGGGCTATTGATGCAAGTGGTATAGAAAATGGTATTTGTCATGTGTTCATTCCTCATACAACTGCTGGGGTTACCATTAATGAAAATGCAGACCCTGATGTGGTTGATGACATACTTGGTGAACTAAACATGCTTGTACCAGCACATGATGGTTACGCACATATTGAAGGTAATTCGGCTGCCCATATCAAAAGCAGCATGATGGGGGTATCCCTGCAGGTGATCATTCACGGGGCCTCACTCTTAATGGGAAGATGGCAAGGTATATATCTGGCAGAGTTTGATGGTCCGAGAAACAGAACGGTCTATGTGAAAATTCAACCAGACCCAGAACATTTTAAAACAATAGATCTTCAAGAGGTTGAAGTAGAAGTTGAAGACAAAGTAGAAGTTGAAGACAAAGTAGAAGTTGAAGACAAAGTTGAAGATGAGAAAAGTAATGAATAATATCTGTGACCTGATGCTACCCATAATAATTATGGGTAGCTTTTAAATTTTTAGTTGAGTAAATAAGAGTACAAGGGTATACAGAAGGTAAACTATACGAAAAGGAGGGAAATTTCATGAAATTTGATTATGACGTTCTTATTATAGGCGGTGGCAGCGCAGGGATTACATCGGCACTTACAGCAAATGGCCTTGGTAAGCGCGTTGCTATTATAGAAAAAGATAAAATGGGTGGAGAATGTACTTGGTCTGGTTGTATTCCAAGCAAGGCCCTAGTAAAAAGAGCCCGTCTGGCACACGAAATGCACAAGGCAACAGATTTGGGATTTGGTATGTGTCAGCTCCCTGAGAATATTGGTGTTATGGAAAACGTACGAGACGTAATTCAAGGTGTCTACGCCCACGAAACACCTGAAATTATGAAAGCAAAGGGTATAGATGTCCTTATAGGTGAAGCAAAGTTCATGGACAAAAATACCATTGATGTGGCTGGTTCACCTGTAACGGGAGAAAAGGTGATTATATGTACGGGCTCAATCCCCTTTGTACCTCCGATTACGGGTCTTGAAAACGTAAATTACAGAACCAATGCAAACCTATTTGAAATGCCTAAACTGCCTGGAAGCATGGTGGTAATTGGTGGTGGTCCGATTGGTATGGAAATGGCGCAAGCAATGCAAAGACTAGGTGTACAAGTAACCGTGATTTTGAGAAGAGAAATTATTCTAGAAAGAGACAACCACGAACTGGGCGCACTCTTAATGAAACGCCTTCATAAAGAAGGCATTCGATTTAGAGCTAACACAGAAATCATTAGAATCGATCCAGGTAAAATTACGATCAAACATTTTAATGACACCGAAGAGGTTGTTGATTTTGATGAAATACTCATAGCAACAGGCAGACGTATTAATCTGACTGGCCTTGGTCTTGAAAAGATAGGTGTTGCATACTCAGACAAAGGTTTGGTTGTGGATGACCACTTAGAAACAACAATCAAAGGCATCTACGGTGCTGGAGATTCAGTGGGACCTTACAGGTTGAGTCATATTGCTGAAAACCATGGTATTACAGCAGTTGTGAATGCATTTTTACCTATGAAACGCAAAGTTAGCTACGAAAACGTACCATGGGTAACCTTTACAGATCCAGAAATGGCACATATGGGAATGAACGAAGCAGAGGCAAGAGACCTGCTGGGTTCTAACCTAAGGATCTATAAACAAGACTATTCAGAACTTGATAGAGCAATTACTGAAAGAGAAATACTGGGTAGGGCCATTGTGTATTGTGATAAAAAAGGTATGGTTTATGGCGCAGATATTCTTGGAAACAGGGCAGGTGAGCTTATTCACGAGCTTCTTATGTTTAAGTTTTATGGTATAAGTCTAAAGAAGGCAGCTGACATGATTTACGCCTATCCTACTTATTCTGAAATTGTTAGAAAGCTAGGTAAACAAGCCTATATAGCAGAACTTGAAAGCAATCCATTTGTTCAAGCTGCAAGTGCACTTATGGGCAGAAGAAGAAAAATGAAGAAGTGATATTAAAAGTTTGGATAACTTGAGTAATCGTATCGTAATATACAATATCGAGTGGTATAATAGGATTTGATAATGATGGGAAACTTGCAAAAAGGAAACAACTTTGCAAGTTTCTCAGTTTGTATATATAAGGAGGAAGAATTACATGAGTCATAAAAAGTTGAATAAGCTTATCCTTATGGGTCTTATGGTAGCCATGTCATTTGTTGGAGCAAACATAAAACTCCCAGGCCCCTTTAGCACAATAGCATTTGATTCGTTCCCTGCATATTTTGCGGGACTGCTTCTTGGAGGTATTCCTGGTGGTGTTGTAGGTCTTGTAGGACACCTAATGACATCATTTTTATCTGGATTCCCATTCGGACTTCCACTACACGCTATGATAGGTGGGATGATGTTCATCTCGGTGTTGGTCTTCTCATTGGTTACAAAAAAAGTGAACTGGATGTTGGGCTCCATTTTGGCTGTGATAGTTAATGGTGTGCTGATGCCGATTGTTTTAGTTCTCATGCCAGGATTTGAATGGGCAATGGCTATGGCATTTATACCGATGCTTACAGCAGCAAGCGCTGTCAATGTAGCTCTTGCAATTGTTGTAAATAATGCAGTTTCGAAAACAGAGTTCGCAAATGGTTTCAAAGACGATGAAATATAGAGATGTCATAACCCATAATATTGAGAATGGTCATATCCTGGTTACAGGGTGTGATTCATGTGGTGGTATTGGTCAAAAATCACAGGATGTATTGAACGCTGACCCCTTTATTGTTGGTTTTATCACAGCACGTGTGGCACTCTTAGAGGTTTTAACGCTGGGGGCGAATATTGTTGGTGTAACGGTTCCTATTTCATGTGAACCCACACCTACAGGGGAACGCATACTGGATGGGGTTAAAGCATGTCTTGGGAATTTCAGAATCGAATGTCCTGTTCTAATGAGTATGGAAAAAAACATGGAAACCCATATGACTGCAGCTGGTGTTGTGGCAACCGGTGTTACACAAGCCTTGCGACTTGGTAAGATAAACAGCAATGATCAGATTTTTGTAGTTGGAAGACCTTCTGTAGGTCAAGAAGTGCTTGATTACGAAAATGAACTCTTTAATGTCTCATCGCTAAAAACACTGATGGATAACTCTGGTGTAAAGGAACTTTTACCAGTAGGATCAACAGGTGTATTAAGAGAATTAGAGTGTATGATGCAGGAAAAAAATAAAATTTATGAATTGCTTTCACCAGAAAAAATTAATAGTTTGGACCTGAATAAGTCATGTGGTCCTTCATCGGCAGTGATTGTCATTGCTCAAAATGACGTAAAACTGGATTTAGATGTTCCTGTAGTTAAAATCGGAAAGATATTATAACATTTTACAAATTTATGACATTATAGGTGTTCAGATTGAATACTGTACATATTGGGTAGAATATTAGTAGAATTTATGCAAGGAATCTCGTATATAAGTGACAAAAATCTCAAGAAAACTCGGCAAGTACCGATAAATGATGTATAATTATAAAAAATCGAATATTGTCGAATTTTAGTTCCAGCGTATCCAAATGTAAAGGTGGGATGACCATGACTGCGAACCTAAAAGACAAAAGAGTGGACGGCCGTCTGGCTAATCACAACGAGCTGAGTGAAATGTTCTATATCAATGAACGTTATGCTGATTTTGCACCTCCTGTCGAAATTGATTTAACTGAAATTTTCGAGAGAGAGGTACGCATTAGAACCCTAACATCTATGAACGTCGGTGAATTTATTGGTGTGGATATAAGAATTAGTAGAGTAATCTATAGTGTTGTCGGGCGCGTTGAAAATGTAGAATCAGAATCTTCAGGATACTGGATAACATTATTTGTTGATTATATTCCGAATGGAATGCTATTAGAACTTGAGGAGTTAATTTCTTCAGGTATATAACAAAAAACTATTAGATTTAATTGGTAACTAAAAACTCCCTATATTTGGGGAGTTTTTTTAGGTTCAGAAGTGTGGGTCTAAATAAAGGCCCAATATGATGAGATTAAGTAAATTAACTAAGATCTGATACTAAAGTCTCTATAAGATATCGGTTAAGAATGTTAAAATGGAAGAATAAGAATAAAATTATATATTAAAGGGTAATAAAAAAAGGACATCCGATCATAGACGGAGAATTTAATTCTTGTCTGGATTTTATTATGGGGCAGGTGATCAAGAGTGAAATATATTGAAATCGGAAAAGTAGAACCTGGTATGATTCTCGCAGAACCAATCTTTAATGAAGATGGAACTGTAGAGTTACTTGGTGCGGGTGCAGAACTGAGTGATCGTCATATAAAATTGCTAAAGCGCCTTGGCATACTGGCTGTTAAAATAACGGAATATGCACCTTATAATGCACCAGCTCAAGCTGTTAAACCAACATCAGTTTCTCTAGATGCAGATACGGTTGAAAAAGCTGCAAAAGAAGCAGGCCGTAGATACGATGTTGAACAGTTTAAATCTGAGCTGGAAGAGATTGAAGATGAAAATTATGAGCCTGTTGTTACAAACGTTGTAAATGCCAATATGGTTATCAATGTTTTGACAGGGGAAGGTAATACACCAATAGATGTAAAACATGAAGAAATGATCCAAGAAACAAAAGAAATGTTTGACCATCTAAGAGATTCCAATGATCTTGATTTGACATCCGTTAAAGAAAATATAGAAGAAGCACTACCAGACATGATTAGAAACAATGATGTTCTTATGCGTCTGAACCAATTAAAAGAATCGGATGACTATACGTTTGAGCATAGTTTACGTGTTTCGATTCTGGCGAGTATGATTGGTAAATGGCTGGGATACAGCAAGGAACAGTTGATTGAGCTTGGACAAGCAGCCATGCTATTTGATATTGGAAAAATGAAGATTCCAGATTTTATTTTAAATAAAGAAAAAACGATCACTGAAGATGAGTTTGAGGTAATTAAACGTCATGCCCAGTTTGGATACAGTGTTTTAATGAAAACCAAAGGTGTGACAAATAATATTAAGTATAGTGCCCTACAACATCATGAAAGATTGGATGGAAGCGGGTATCCACTTAGACTAAAGGCGGGTCAAATCCATGAGTTTGCCAAAATAATTATGGTGTGCGATATTTTTGATGCCATGATTTCGGACAGACCTTATAGACCTAAAGTATCACCATTTAAAGCTGCGGAATATATATCATGGCAAAGTGGAACAACATTGGATTCCAAAGTATGTTACGTTTTCCTAAGCAACCTGGCTGAATTCTTTGTGGGAAAAAAGGTTAGATTGAGCACTGGAGAAGAAGGGGTCATCATTTACGTTGATGTAAACTTCCCTACACGGCCTGTTGTTCAAGTAGAAGAACGTTTTGTTGATTTGGTGAAGGAATCTACGATTCAAATTGATGAACTGATGGAAGTGATTGAAATTCATTAAGATACAGAAGCAATATATGACAAGGCTTGACACTTTACAATTCTTGTTTTATTATAGACACAAATTCATAGTAAGGCTATGACGGGATTAGTAGGTCATACACGAGAGAAAAATGTCATGTTAGAGAGTAAACTGGTTGGTGCAAAGTTTACCGAGTGTGTGAGTTGAATTACAACCCTGAGCTATGATCCGAAATGATCACGTAAAGTCTGCGTTAAAGACATTGAGGTTGTCATGCATTGGTTAAAACATGATGATGAATTAAGGTGGTACCACGGGTTTGTCTCGTCCTTATCTGATAAAGATAATGGATCTAGCAAACCCTTTTTTATTTTTTTGATAGATAAAATTTAAGCCACTAGTGATTGAATATTCTTCGCTTGAACAGATCAACGAATATGACAGTATAGGAAAAGAGTAATTAAGATTAATGAGGAGGTCATTAGAATGACAAATGTATTTGATATCCTAAAAGACAGAGGATTTATTGAACAAATTACACATGAAGATGAAGTAAAAGAACTTCTAGGCAAAGAGAGTGTAACCTTCTACATTGGGTTTGATCCAACTGCAGACAGTCTACACCTTGGACACTTTGTTCAAGTTATGGTTATGAAACATATGCAAGCAGCTGGACATAAACCAATTGCACTGATTGGTGAAGGAACTGCAAAAGTCGGTGATCCAACAGGTAAAACAGATATGCGTAAGATGCTCACGAACAATACGCTGTTTGACAATGGAGAAGCAATTAAGAAACAACTTCAAAAATACCTAGTATTAGATGGCAAACAAGGTTTTGTTGCCAACAATGCTGATTGGCTAGACCATCTAAACTACATTGATTTCCTTAGAGAAATTGGCTCAAAGTTCTCAGTAAACAGAATGCTTCAAGCTGAGGCGTTTAAACAGCGTATGGAAACAGGACTTACATTCTTAGAGTTTAACTACATGATTATGCAAGGCTACGATTTCCTAGAACTTCACCGTCGTTTCGGATGTAAGATGCAGTTGGGTGGAAATGATCAGTGGTCAAACATCATTGCAGGTGTTGAGTTAACTCGTAAAATGGAGCAAGAACAAGTATTTGGTCTGACGTTTAAACTTTTAACAACATCAGCAGGTGTAAAAATGGGTAAAACAGTTGCAGGTGCTTTATGGATTGATCCTGCAAGAACATCACCATTCGAGATGTTCCAGTACCTTCGTAATGTTGAAGATGCAGATGTTGAAAACTGTCTATCTTTGCTTACTTTCTTACCAATGGATGAAGTACGTCGTTTAGGCGCACTTGAAGGCGCTGATATTAATACAGCTAAAGAAACATTGGCATTTGAATTTGTAAAAATTGTTCACGGAGAAGAAGAAGCTCAAAAAGCATTAACTGCTGCAAAAGCTCTTTTCTCAGGTGGTGCAGATATGTCAGATGTTCCAACATCAAATATAGATAAAGCAGACTTTGAAGGTGAAGGTATGGGTGTACTGGATCTTCTAAACGCTTGTGGTCTTGCACCTTCTAGAAGTGAAGCAAGACGTAACGTTCAACAGGGTGGCGTTTCTATCAACGGTGAAAAGGTTACAAGTATTGATCGTAAAATTACACTTGAAGACTTTGGTGATGAAGGCGTTCTTATCAAAAAAGGTAAGAAGAAGTTCCACCGTGTATTACTTGGATAGAAGCCTGCAACGCAGTATTTCGAAGTTTGTCTACAGTCTGGAGTCCCTACTTTTGTGGGGGCTTTTTGTTATTCTAATAACAATGAAGGAATTGAAGGGTTAAATGTAGAATTATAGAAATAGACCCATATTAATAGCAATATGATAATATGATGTATTTAACACAATTTGAACATAAGATTAACTTTTATTCCTTTTTAAAAAGTATAAAACCAATTAAAATTAAAGTATCAGAATATTCTGACCGATATTGGTAGTATAAGACATCATTTTCTGGAGGTGAGTGTCAAAGCGATTCGATCTGGAGGTAAATACAGGCAACGGCCAAGCGGCTAGTTGAGCTGCAGGTCGAAAGGAGTGTCGCTATGGGAATGCAAGTATATCAAGAAGGCTCGTACAAAATATATAGAGCAGGACATAATTACATCGTACACAATGCTCAGTATGAATTTAAAGATAAGCACTCACACGTACATGATTTCCAAATTGCCAAAAAGCTGATTCATTGTGTTAGCCATCAAATAATTCCAAGATCATTTAATTTCTACCTCCTAACTTCTTTGACACGGATATCAGACAACGAAGACTATATCAAAAAAGTAGAATCCTTAATTGAGGTTCGAAAACAAAAAGGTAAAAAACAGCAGTACTGTAACCGGTCTGCTTAAAATTGAAAAGATAAAATAATTGTAAAAGACCATGGGATGTCATGGTCTTTTTTAATGGAGATGTTTTGACAATCTAAATTTCATTGACGCTACTCTGACCAGTAAGCTATGATAGATATGACAAAGCATAACTGGAGGCTTAGTATGAGAACGTGGTTCGCAGTAGAAAACTCGCTGGTTGATCGAAATGATTTAACTGCTTATGAAAAATTATGTGGTATGGTTCTAGCGCGTTATGCAGGGCGTGAGGAGTTTGACCATTTATTAACTACAGATATAATTGCAGTAAAAATGGGTGTTGCATCACAGGTAGCACTAGAAGCCTTAAGAGGTCTAGTAAGAAAGGGACTCATTGATGTAGACAGTACAAGTGATTTGTTTGCTGAAGGCAGTGAAAACCATATCAAAGAAATTGAACTTGAAGAGTTTAGAGATGAAAAAGACACGGGTATTCTTAAATCAAATAATTCAAGTGTTGAACCAGAGTTGCTTCAACTGGAAAGCTTAGATGAAGTTCAAGAGGTAGAATCTGAAGGTCAATATTTTGATCCTCTTAATGAAAATGAATTCGACAATTTTGATAAAATGCTGCAAAGTTCAAAAGAGAATACTATCCAAAACGAACAAACAGCGACCAATGCTGAAACAGAGCAGCATGTTTCAAATGCAAATAACACTGCAGTTAAAGGTTACCAAACCTATGGAAATCTCAAAGAAACTGAGCAAAGTGGTGTAACTGTTGAATCTACAGACGATGCAATGGTATCTGACATACCAGATCCTGAAATGCTTAAGAAATCAATTCATGAACAATCTGACTCTGTTCGGGCTTGGATTGAGGACAGTGAGCCGGCAATAAGCATTGAACCTGTTGTAAAATCCACCCCAACTGTTGATCGAGAAATGCTCGTGACCCAAGTTATGAACATGATTGAAGAACCCATAAACGATCGACAGGCAAGAATAATACTTGGTCTTGCAGAATATGATCTTGAGAGAGTTAGTAAATGTTACTTAGCGGCTCAAAGTACTCAGGTAACAGACAAAATTGACATGCTGATACATGAACTGCAAAAGAAAGATGAGCCAAAACCTGTAACACGAGTTCCGAAATCGAGCCAGGTTGATTTTGCTAAACTCAATCAAATGAAGAAGTATCAAGAAATGAATAAGAAAAAATAATAGAATAAACGATTCATGAAAATGACGACAAAACTCAAAAGCCTAGCTTTTGAGTTTTTTTATAACTTCTACTTTAAGGTTCACTTAAGGATTGTTTAAGTTACAAACAAGACTGGTTCAATAACATGTGCGTATATCAAGCATGTGAGACAAGTGTGGTTAAAATCAGGAGGAAGTTGTAATGAAAGAATATGTAGTACTGAAAAAAAACATTGTGGCTTTGTTGGCTCTAACAATGCTCACTTCATCATTGGTGGGCTGTCAGAAACCAACTGCCCTAGCAAATGAAACTAATGCAAAAGATGAAGTAAATATTATTGAAGATGCATCTGCAGGCCTTGTATCTGTTCCAGAAGAGTTCAAAGAAATAGTGGAATATCTTAAAAACATTGCTGGTGTAAAAGTCCCTTACTTTGGCGGCTATGATTTGAATGATCAACAAATTATTGTCTTCAATATGGATGGAGAAAAAGCTCTTCTTTGGAAGGGCAAAGACGGAAGCGTTTCCATGATTGATACCAGTGGTATTCCAGAAGAAAAAAGAATGTCCTCGTTTGCAGATGGAGTGTTTAAAGGTGTCAAAACTACATTTGTGATGCAAGAGAATAATCCGCTTCAAGCCTTTGTTCTGGCGATTCATGAAGGATACCATTTCTATGGACAAGACTGGGTGAATACAGTGCCAGTAGAAGCTTATATCCCTAGAGGTACAGTTTTTAATGAAAATATTGAAGCTAGAGTTTTAATGAATCATGCAGATCAAAGTCTTAGAGCTTTAATGAATGGTGAAAATCCTGACGGTCTTGGACAAGCTGCTTACTACATTAACCTGATAAAGAAAAATCACAATCAAGATTTACAAGGAAATCTGATGACAGGTTTATCAGAAGGATCTGCCAACTTTATAGAGAATCTCTATGTTGCCGTTGCTAAGAATCCAGATATTAAAGGCAATCAACAATTAATGGCAAAGCTTGCTTATGAAGAGAACAAAGTAAATCTATCTGGTGAGTTCCATGACAAAAGTTCGGAATATTATCAGGTTTCTTCATTGCCAATGTATTATTTGGCAGGTGAAGGAAAGCTTGATCTATTAAATAAACTGCAGGATGGTTTACACCCTTTAGAACTTCTAAATCATGTAACTAAAGAACTATTATCTGAGCCAGACCGTGATTTATCAGAAAAAGTAAAAACCTTTTATTCTGAATCAAATGAAAAAGCGGCACAGTTTATTAGTAAAGTGAAAGAGCAATCAAAATCAGATGCTTATGTAAAAGTGATGATCGGTACAGAGGCATTTCCAGGATCAATGGAGTTTGGTGCCTTTATCAATTATGAAGATGATGGTATTTATAAAACTTCAAATACCATGACTAGGAGTCAAGCGATGCTTAATCAAGGGACGTTTGAGTTTATGGGTCAAGATACATTAAACTCAGATGATTACATGCACTACATTTTCTATGTGAAGAAATCGGATATTCAAGAGGGGGATACCTTGAAGATTGATTCAGAGAATGTAAAAGCCGATGGGGTGGCTTATTCGGTTGAGGATGCCGTGTATGTGATTCGTTAGACTTCAGAACCTTTCAATTGCTGTGGTCGCTTACTAGATTGTGTCATAACTTTTTCACAGATACAGTCACTCACAACGCCTTATTTCATTCTTCCAATAAAAAAGACTTAAAGTATAATATAAATACTTCAAGTCCTTCTAGACATACACCACATCAACTTTTAATTCATAGGCTTTCACAATAAACGAATGTTTAATCCTTCTGTTTGTAGCATTAGTCAGATATAAAAAATCACTGTTCTATTGTTTCTTTGATCAAATCAATTTCTAATTTATTAGATTTCCCTCGTTCTATGCTCAATCATTAATATTCTAAACTCATCCGCTCTATTTAAGAAAGCATTGACTATTAATGGATTGAACTGACTACCAGACCCTTCTTTAATTATTTCAGTTGCGTTTTGATGAGTTAATCCTTTTCGATATGAACGATCTGAAGTTATTGCATCGTAAACATCAGCTATTGATATTATTTGTGCCATCATCGGAATTTCATCACCCTTTAAACCATCTGGATATCCTGATCCGTCAAATTTTTCATGATGATGTTTAACACCTAATTTTATTTCCTCAAAATAGTCTAAATGCTCTATAATCTGATACCCCTTTAAGGGGTGAATCTTAATAATTTCAAATTCTTCAATTGTAAGTTTCGAAGTTTTGTTCAAAATGTGACCAGGTATAGAAATTTTACCAATATCATGCAACTTTGAAGCAATAACTACATCGTCAATTTTCTCAAAACCAATTTCTTCTGCGATGATACGAGAGTATTTTCCAACATCAACATTATGTTGAGATGTATAAGCATCATTGATTTCAACTGCATTGATTATTACATTGACCATTTCATTGTAACCATCATCAATTTCACTTAAATGTTCTTTGATATCAGATGACATCTTATTGACATCGCGAGTTAATTCATTTAACTCATACAAATACTTTCCTTTATCAGTTTGAATTTTATAGTCATAATTCCCTTTAGATATTTTTTCAACACCATCAATTATTTTTTTTATGCGTTTAACTAATATATAAATTAAGGTAACTATAGCTAAAATAACAATCAAAGCAACAATAAGAATACTAAATACTAAATGATTCCTTTGAACAAAGAACATATCATATATTTCTGAAAGGTCAAATAGAAATTCCATTTGACTACGATTCTCGGGGAAATCAAAAAAGATATGCAACTCTTTTCTTGTACTAACACTTAGTTGATTCGCACCATCATTACTTATCTGAACTTCTTTTAAGCCTTCATCAAAGTCATTTTGAAGCTCCTTTAGAAATTGACTGTCTAATCTTTTTATACAGACATACAATCCTGTTGGGTTCTGAAGATCATTATCTAAAAACGGAGAAGATACAACTAATAGTAATTCATCACCAATGCTCTTATAAAATTGATTTACATTGTTATTATGTAATGAATCAATAATATATTCGTCAAGTAAAAGAACATCTTTATATTCCCCTCCACTTTCTTGAGTATAAATTAAATTCTCATCAGTCACTAGAATATAGTCCATATTAAATAAATCCATTTCAAGTATATATGAAGTAGCATTTTCATTAAGCCATTCATCATCCATTGTATCTATATGTTCTATCGCATCTGTCCAATATGCATTAGTCTCAATAGCTTGTTTTAAATCTCTTTTTAAGTTTTTCATGTAAAGATTAATTCGATCATCAATTTTTTCCTCGTAAGAAAGAATATAGTTATCAAAGTTTTGCACAGTTATTACTTGAACACCTGTTAGTACAACAATACAACCAACTACAATTATCAAAGTGAATAGAGTTGAATATCTTCTAAACATAATATTCCTCCTTAGTTTACTCTTTTATTTTATTCTACTTTATTCGTTTGAATCATACAAATCAGCCTTTTACTCAGAGTCTATCATTAATCACTTTTGGCACAGTCGCTTGCGCCCAATATAAAAAAAGATATAAACTCTTATGCAACTAAATTGCAACGAATTTATAGCTTGAATTAATTAGCTGGCCAAGTTGTTTTTAATAGACGTTAGAACCTTACAACCTTTGTTTATGAGAACCTTATAACTTTGAGTTATAAGAGGCTTACAACTTTGTGTTACAAGAACCTTACAACCTTGAGTTATAAGAACCTTACAACCTTGAGTTATAAGAACCTTACAACCTTTGGTTATAAGAACCTTACAACCTTTGGTTATAAGAACCTTACAACCTTTGGTTGTTCGGTCGCGAAACGCGCCCGATATAATAAAAAGGAGTAGCATTTAATTTCAAGCAAGCTTGATTAAATGCTACTCCTTTTTATTATGCAGTTCTTTGTTTTTCGCAAACGTACCCAGCAATTTTCAATTGCTGTGGTCGCTTGCGCGCCCAATATAAAAAAAGAAAATAACATCTAAATTCAAGCAAGCTTGATTTAGATATTATTCTCTTTTTTTAGTACTGTTCTTTACATAACGTAAAACACTCAGCCAGGGGTCGGGGAAGGCTGAGTGTTTTGGGGATGTATTAAAGAGAGAGTTCAGTACTTTAGAGGAGGTCTTCGCCTTCATCCCAATCAATTGGGCATAAGCCACCTGTTTGAAGGGCTTTAAGAACACGAAGTGTTTCGTCTACACTACGTCCTACATTTAGATCGTGTACAGTAGAGTATTTAACATTGCCTTCAGGGTCAATAATGAATAGACCACGAAGTGCAATACCAGCCTCTTCTATGAGCACCCCATAATCTAGGGATACTTGCTTAGTCATATCTGATGCAAGAGGGAATGCGAGCTTACCTAGATCACCATTAATCCAAGCCTTGTGTGAATGCTCACTATCTACACTTACACCGAGTACATCAGTTCCCAAAGCTTTGAATTCTTCATAACGCTTTGAGTAACCAGTGATTTCAGTTGGGCAAACGAATGTAAAATCTAGTGGGTAAAAGAACATTACCAACCATTTGCCTTTATAGTCATCCAGGCTTACACGGCCAAAATCTTCACCGTTACCTGTTGCAGTTGCCATATTAAAGTCTGGGGCCTTGTGCCCAACGATTCTTTCCATTGTTTTGTAGCCTCCTTATTTTCAGTGCCCAGTGTGGGCTGCCTTGTTTCTAAATACAGTATAGCACATTTTGAAACAAATACAATATTATAATCATTACAAAAGAATGCAAATACGGAAAAAATCATCAAAGGTGTTGAGAACTATTATCAAGTGTTGCTATGACTGGTGTCAGCACAGCAAAATCTTAGAAATTAGAAAAGGTCTCAAAAGTATACCTTTATAGTATTCTTACAAAGGATTCGTATTTCTAGCATAATCATGTATAAATATGCTAGGCAGGTCTGTGGAAATCGTATATAATGTAACAAAATTGTCATGAGGAGTGAATTATATTGAACAAAAAGGCAATCATGAAAGACGTCCGCCGGGTTGTCGTTAAAGTAGGAACCTCAACTTTAGCGTATGACACTGGACTCCTCAATTTAGGTCGAATCGACAAATTGGTGAAACAGCTGTCAGATTTACAAAACAGCGGACTTGAAATCGTACTGGTGTCATCGGGCGCTATTGGCGCAGGCATGGGGAAACTAAGACTCCGTGAAAGGCCTAGGACACTTCCCGAGAAGCAGGCCGCTGCAGCAGTCGGTCAAGGTGTTTTGCTACACATGTACCAAAAATTCTTTTCTGAGTTTGGAAAAACCATTGGTCAGGTTCTGTTAACCAAAGACGATTTTTCAGACCGCAGAAGATTTATACATGCACGAGATGCATTTTTCCAAATGCTAAAACAAGATGTTGTTCCTATAGTTAATGAAAACGATGCTGTTGTTGTTGATGAAATTAAAGTAGGTGACAACGACACGTTATCAGCACTGGTAGCTTCTTTAACTGAAGCTGACTTGTTAATTATTTTGTCGGATGTAGATGGGCTTTATACTGATAATCCCCATACAAATCCAGAAGCCCAAAAGCTTGAAATTGTAGAAACCATTAACCAATCCATACATGACATGTCTGGTGGCGCAGGTACCAAACTAGGTACAGGTGGAATGGCAACAAAGATCAATGCAGCTGAGATTGCGACCACTGCAGGTGTGCACATGGTTATCGCTGACGGGGACGAACCAGATGTTCTTCAAAAGATTGTTTCGGGTGAGCCTGTTGGAACTCTGTTTTTAGGTCAAAAAGAAAAAATGAAGGCACGCCAGCACTGGATTTCATTTGGGAGTCGAGTGGAAGGTAAAATTACTGTGGATGCAGGTGCAAAAAAAGCTTTATTAAATAAGAAGAGTTTGTTACCTTCAGGTATGGTTAAAATTGAAGGTGCATTTTTACGCGGTGTGGCAGTTGAAGTTCTTGGTCCTGACCAAGAAGTGATCGGTACAGGCATAACAAACTATGCAGCAGATGAACTCAGACATTTGGTTGGTGTAAAAACAGATCAAATCGAAGATAAAATTGGATATAAAGATTATGATGAAATCATTCATGTGAATAACATGATTCTAAGGAGGGCTTAAGTTGAATATCAGAGAAATGGCTCTTAGTGCAAGAGGGGCTGCGCGTAAGTTGGCAGTCTTGGGCACAAAAGAGAAGAATCAGATCCTTGAAGCCATGGCGGTTGCTTTAGGTGAACGTAAAGAAGAAGTATTTGAAGCCAATAAAATAGATGTCGAAGCTGGAAAAGATAATGGTTTAAGCACAGCTTTAATCGATCGTCTGATTATTAATGAAGCAAGAATGCAAGGTATGCAAGAAGGCCTTCGAACAATGATTAGCCTCAGTGATCCTGTTGGAGAGATTGAAAGTGGTTGGAAACTCGAAAATGGTATCCATGCCTCTAAAATAAGAGTTCCAATTGGCGTTGTAGGTATGATCTATGAATCGCGTCCCAATGTAACGGTCGATGCTTCTGGTCTTGCACTTAAGTCAGGTAACAGTATTATATTGCGTGGTGGAAAAGAAGCCATTGAGACCAATAAAGCCCTTTCAAAAATTTTGGGCGAGGCGGGTCAAGCTGCTGGTCTTCCAGAAGGTGCAATTCAACTTATTTCAGACACAAATAGAGATCTTGTTAAAGACCTTGTAACCATGGATGATTTGGTGGATGTAATTATCCCACGTGGGGGTCAAGGATTAAAGAAAGCAATTGTGTCACAGGCCAGTGTGCCAGTGATTATAACAGGTGCCGGATTATGCCATGTTTATGTAGACAAAGATGCCAACCTAGATTTGGCTCTACCTATTATAGAAAATGCTAAGATTCAAAGACCTGGGGTTTGTAATGCCATTGAAACCCTTCTAATTCATAAAGATGTTCAAAGTGAATGGATTCAAAATGCAATTACATCTCTACAAGAAAAAGGTGTTGAGGTAATCGGTTGTGAATCAACAAAGGCCATTAGTTCAAGTATAACTTTAGCAACTGAAGACGACTGGGCTGAGGAATACCTTTCATTAAAGATCAGTATTCGTATGGTTGAGGACATTGAAGAGGCCATGGATCATATTGAAAAGTATGGAACAAGACATTCTGAAGCCATTGTAACTGAAAACATTATAGCATCTGAAAAGTTTTTAAATGGCGTAGATGCATCAGCAGTTTATGTAAATGCTTCTACAAGATTCACAGATGGTAGCGTTTTTGGTTTTGGTGGCGAAATTGGCATTAGTACTCAAAAATTACATGCGCGTGGACCCATGGGACTTCAAGCTTTAACCACAACAAAATTTATTTTGAGAGGCCAAGGACAAGTACGGGCCTAAATTTTCTAAAAAAAATCACAGGACATGAAAATGTCCTGTTTTTCTTTTTTGTGTTTTCGAATACAATAGAAGTAGGTATGAAAAAGCACGGAGGAAAAAAGTGACGAAAAATAGTGGATTTAAAGTAGGACAGATAATTGAAATAAGAGATAAATCTGACGATGAAGCACCAAAACATCGTATTCGAATAGTGACTATAGAATCTGAAACAGAAATTGTGACAGAAGTACCAACAATAGCTGGACATCCAATGTCCATGCATAATGGTAGTGAATTTGAACTAACCTATTATTCAGAGGCATCGGTATTCACACAAAGTATTGAGGTTGTAACACGATTTTTATCTGGACAGAAGGTTTGCGTAAGACTTTTGTTATTGGGTGAGGCGAAAAGATCTAACCGTAGACAGTATTTTAGATTACCAGTTTTGTTAGATGGATTTTCAAGAGGCGGTTCAAATCCTTTTGCACCAATGACAACAACCAATTTGAGTGCTGGGGGCATTCGTTTTGTTACTTTGGAAAAGTATAAAACGGGTCAGTTTATTCAAATCAAAATTAAGTTAAAAAAAGACACACTTGATATAGTGGGTGAAGTGATCAGTTGTAACTTCATTCAAGATTCAACAAGACGCCATGATGTTCGTGTACGATTTGAACAAATCTCAACCAGAGAAGAGCAAATTATTCTCAAGTATCTATTTGAAATTCAAAGAGATATAAAGAGGAAAGGACTGGCATAGATGAAAAGGGTATGGATTGTGGGAGCATGTCTACTTTGGGCAGTGACAGGATGCAGCAGTACTCCAGAACCAGAACCAGTGGTGGCGGAAGTTGTTGTAGAGGAAGCTGAAATAGAGGTAGAACTCGTTGAAGACCTCGATGATGAAACTTATAAAAAAGTGAGATATAGAATTCAAGATGAATTGATGGTGTTTGATGCATCGCGATTTGATGATGGCTTAATGGCTGCTGTTAAAGAGGATGTAAGGTCAGGTATGGATAAATCACTTGCTAAAGAAATCGTAAATGAGACATTAAGCGGTTATATGGACATGTGGAAAAGGGAAATTGTATCAGAAACCTTAGAATTTCTGGTAGGTGAATACTCACGTTCTGATTTTGACAAACTGATGCAAAGCACATCAAACAGCCAGATTAAGACCATGGTTGTGGCTTATGTTATGGAAAAGCTCTCACAAGAAGGTTATCAATTCGAGTAATGCGAAGGGTAGAATAGGAGCTCTAGATGCATACAATATTACTTGTTGAAGATGAAAAAAGAATGCGTGAAATAGTTACTGTATATTTTGAAACGGCTGGTTATAAAGTCATAGAAGCAAAAAATGGACTTGAAGCAGTGGATGCATTTGAAAATGAAGAAGTTGATTTGGTACTCCTTGATATTATGATGCCACAGGTCGATGGATTTACAGTCTGCAAAAGACTAAGATCTAAGTCTGATGTGCCTATTATTATTATTACTGCAAGAAGTGAAGATGAAGATAAATTGCTTGGCTTTGATTTAGGTGCTGATGATTATGTAACAAAACCATTTTCTCCTAAAGTACTTGTTGCAAGGGCAGAAGCTCTTCTTAAACGAGCCGAGGGACGTGTTTCAGGTGAAGAAGGCATTGTACGCGCAGGTAAAGTTGTCGTGAATGTTAACTCACATGAAGTGACAATTGATGAGACTAAAATTGCCTTAAGTCCAAAAGAGTATGAACTTCTCATATTTATGATGAAAAATAAGAATAAAGTTATGACCCGCCAAATGATCCTTGATCAAGTATGGGGATTTGACTATTTTGGCGACCTCAGAACCGTAGATACACATGTTAAGAAACTTAGGAGTAAGATGGATGATGCCGCTATAATGATCAAAACGATTATACGAGCAGGTTACATGTTTGAGGTGAAATAGATGTTGCGCGGTGGAATCTCAGGCAAAGTGTTTGCACTTATGATGGCTGTGTTTATCGTCTTTATTACCGGCGCACTTTATATGCAAACCGCATTCTTTGAAAACTTTTATTCAACTAGAAAAGCAGAAGCCCTCGATCAGAAGATGGAAGGCTTTCGTACGTTATACTCAGAATCTGACTGGACAAGCAGAGAATTACGACTTAATACAGCAGCTTTTGAAAGAACCAGTGGTGTACGTTTAGCCATTGTAGATGAATCGATCAATATGCTAAATGACGAAAAGTTTTCTATTAATTTAGAAGACTATTCGGGGTCAGAAATTAGCCTTGAACTTAATGCTGCCTTAAGTGATGAAGATTTTAGTGCAATTAAAGATATCCGGGTGGGTCATGAAGTTCTTGCTGAGGGTTTTTTGCTCGGTGACATGGACGCGCTCCATATGTCCCCTGTACGCCTTGTAATTGATGGTGAAGTTATCATCGATTTCAAACCTATTTATGGTTATGAAGGGTCAAGCGATACCTTAGACAGGGTTGCAGGTAGACTAACCACTGTAAATTTGCCAAGCGAAGAAAAAATTATTAGGGGTGTTGAAGACCATGCGCTATGGTCTGTCGTTGATTATTGGAACAGAAAGTACAATGCTGAGGATTTAACAAATCGCCAAAAAAACTTGAATGAAGAACAAGACTTAGTACTTGAAACGCAATCCTTCGTATTCAGTGAACCTATTACAAGAGAGCGGTACCTGACACGGGTTTATCCTATGATTAAAGAAGATGAAATCCATTATGCCTTTGTTGTAGCGTCTCAACTTCCTATATTGGAAGCTGTTGAAACATTGAGTTCTTATTACGCTATGATTGTTCTTGCTGCGATCATTATGAGTATATTCTTAAGCTATTTGGTTTCGAGGATTGTAACGAGACCCCTGCTGCGTATTAATGGTATTGCAGGCAGTATGGCAAAGTTGGATTTCAGCAATTATATAGAAGTGAGAACAGATGATGAAATAGGCCACCTGTCACAGAGTTTGAATACGCTGTCTATGAATCTCCAAAGCAATATGGAAGAATTGAAGTTTGCCAATGAGGAATTACAAAAGGATATTGAAAAAGAACGTCGTCTTGAACTGATGCGTAAGGCATTTGTAAGTGGTGCCTCACATGAACTAAAAACGCCTATTGGCATTATTAAAGGTTTTGCAGAGGGTATAAAAGATGGTCTGGCAGCAGATAAAATGGACTATTTTGTTGATGTTATATTAGAAGAAACCGATAAAATGGATGCTCTCGTAAAGGATATGTTGGAACTCTCACGTATGGAGCAAGACGTCAATACATTAAACTCAGAGTCATTTGAAGCCATAGAATTTATCAATAGCATTAACGAAAAATTAGAACCGCAGATCTTAGAGCGTGGCTTAACACTGTCATTTGAATCAGAATTAAGGTCAATTCATGTTTGGGCAGACAAACGACGTATGGAGCAGGTCCTAACTAATGGTTTAAACAATGCAATGCGCTATTCGAATACGGGTTCAAATATTGAAATCCTAGTGACTAATTTATTTGAATGTGTTCGTGTTACCATTAATAACTTTGGGGTTATAATCCCACAAGAACAGTTGGAACATGTTTGGGACAGATTCTACCGTGTTGATCCTTCTAGAAGTAAGGAAAGTGGTGGGTCGGGTCTCGGACTCTCCATAGTAAGGGAGATACTTGTTCAGCATGAAGTTGAATTTGATATTTTGAATACATCAGAAGGTGTGTCTTTCTATTTTGATATGAGAAAAACAAGTATGACTGGGAACAGGTGAAGTGATGAAGTTAATGAATAAAATTAAAGGACTCATCCTGGTTCTGTTATTAGGAAGTCTTTTTACAGCATGTTCTAATGAGGAAGTTATTCTCTCACAAGAACAGTGTGTTACAGAAGAAACCATGTGTCTTGAGTTTAATGCAGCTGTTGATGCTTCAAGTCCAACCCTTTCAACTTTGGAAGTGCTTGATAACTGTAGTATGCGGTTAGATAAAGATGCTTTCTCGAGCTTTGTATTGAGATATGAAAACTTGTTGATTGAAAAACAACCTGAGTTCAGTAACAAGATATTTAATCGAGGCAGCCATGAAATTTTATATGACTTATTCCCAGATGAATTTGATTCATCACGTATAATCCTGTCTGAAGATCCAGAGTTTAGATCAATTTTAAATGAACTTGTGATCTCAGGTTATACATTAAGAAAATCAGAAAAAGGACTCTATAAAGTAGAAATTGATTACAGTTTTTTTAGACAGTTTGATGATTTCATATCAGAAGATATTAGCGGTTATTTTAAGATTATGGATAGAGAGCTCAAACACCCCATGTTTGGTGAACATAATATATTAGGCACTCCATTTGAAATGCAAATCAGGTTGAATCATATTGATCAGTATATAAATGAACATCCTAAGTCAGTGCGTCTGGGAGAACTCAGTGTTGTTGCAAACCAATATTTGCTTGCACTGGTGTTTGGATATCAGGATAGTGATCCTTATGACGAGGATTCAAAAATCAAAGATACTTATAAAGAGGTTTATACATTCTTCGCTAACAAAGAAGAACAATCATTGATGAATAGTTTTATAAAGGGTTTGGTTGAAGCACTTGAAAAGTCGTCTGATTTGTGGAATCGAGATGTTTACGATTATATTATCGGACACCCAGAAATCTATATGAAACGTTATCTAAATTCGTCTGTATATCCTGAAGCATTTGTTGATGTCGGTTTTGGATGGACGGTTGATAGAGATTTGTACTACTATCCAGTGTTTACTGGAATTGATAATGCATCTGAGCAAGGAAAGTTAAATTTGATGGCAAGATCCATAGTAGAAAAGCGATTACTGGGTGAAGGTTTTGATGGTACTTATACTGGTGGCAAATATATTTGGAGTAACTATGATGTGACCTTTAATAGAAGAAACTGGATTTCGTTGAAATATGATATTTATATTGAACAACCAAATGGTCAAAACTACTGGACAATCGAAAGCATGAATTATGATTTAAGTCGTAATAAGAAGATATTCTTTAATGATGTACTAAAAAATAGGACTCAAAGAGAAATTATAGATGACATTGTAAAGTCCTTTTTTGAAGAAAGTCGTACGTATTACGCAGTATCCTTAGATAGTTTTTATAAAGATCCAAACCCAAATTACTATATGACCAACACGGGAATTACACTACTGATTCCTCTGGATGAGTCAGCAGAAACAAATGAACGTATTGTTGAAATATTCATACCATTCGAAAAATTCGGAACACGTGTGGAGTATATATACAAATTTCCGCACAACTAGCTTTTCTTATATCAAGTGCAAAACGATGAAAAGCTTGGAATTACATGGTTTGCGTCAGTTTAATAAAATGTGCTGATTTATGACCAAGTCTTAAAGATCTGAAAAAATCAAAAATAAGGTTGATTCAAAAAAGTATTGTGATATAATCGCTTAAGTATGAACGATAGCTCGAAAATATTTCGGGCTATCTTTTATTTTATTATAGATTTCTAAAACTGAGCTGTGCTAAAACACAGAACAGAGATTCAATTGAATGAGAATGAGGTTAACCCCTCAATGTAACTCTAGAAAGGTGTGAACGGTCATGTTAGATATGAAAAGGATCCTATTCCTAATCGTAGGCATTCTGGCCGGAATAGCCGTCGGAGTCAGCGGAACATTTTACTCGGTAAAAGACCGCATAGACAATTTAGAGATAAAAGCAACTGAAGCGGCAACGCTTGCTATAAAGTCCGACAAGTTTGAAATGGAAATTGAGTCTATGAATCACGAGATGGATAGACTTAAGACAGAACTAGAAGATAAAGAGGCACTTGAAGCTAAGGTTAAACGAATTGAAGAATTCATTGATCTGGATGCTTACACTGATGAAGATCTGCAAAAGGCAAAAGATATTTCTCAGAGCACACCTCTTGATTTCAAAACAGCGCTAATCCTGGTAGACTACTCTAATAGGTACGACTTAAAGTTATCTTTACTTTTAGGACTTATGGAGCTAGAAAGCAATTTTAATCAATATGAAGTGGGTACATCGCAAGACCGTGGATATATGCAAATTATTCCAGATACGGAAAAATGGCTTGCAAGAGCGTTTTCTGAAGAACTAGGTTTTGAGTATGATCCCGAAAGAATTTATGAACCTGAATATAACATTGGACTTTCCGTGGTATATTTAAATACACTTAAGAACGCATATGGAAGTAATTATGACCGTATTCTTTCTGAGTACAATAGAGGTCCATATAATTTAAAGAAGTACTATGAAAAACATGCAACGTATGAGACAAGTTACTCTCGAGTTGTTCTTTCAAAAGCAAACAAGTATTTAGCATACAATAACTAATTTATCAGCAATTATTTAAACCCATCTTTTATAAGATGGGTTTTGTTATGCAAAAAAACTCGAAAAAAATCGAACGAATTTGCGAAAATGTAACCTTTTTACCTTTATCTTACTGGCAATTGATTTCAATATCATGTATGATGGTTGTATGCGTTGATAAAATTGTATCAATATCAATACATGACATAAACTTGCCGATTGACTTAAGCACTCAAATCGAAGATAAAAAATAGATCGATTGAGCCTGAGCAAGAACTTAAATGAACATTTAGTATTTAAAGGGAGGCAAACATTGAAGAAGGTTGTTGCACTTCTCGTACTCGGAGTATTAACTCTAGGTATGGGATCATTAACATGGGCAGAAGAGATCACAGCAGATTCGCAGAAAATTGTACTAAAAGCATTGTTTGATGGTGGATTTTATAGCAATGTAGATCAGAACAATTCAGATGAAGGAAAAGATGAAAGTGCAGTACTTGCATTTGAAGCAGCTTGGAATTTAGAAGAAGATGGTGAAGTTGATCAGATACTTATTGATAAAATGTTTAGCATAGGTATGTTAGACGAAACAGACTTAAACATAACGGCGTATTCTTTTACGCGTAAATATTATAAAGCTGGAGACCGAAGTACAGATGTAGCAGTGTTACAAAGAGCCCTATATTTAAGCGGCTGGTTGAATGATAACAAAAATATTAGTGGTTTGTTTGACGCAGCAACATTAGATGCTGTGAAAGCATTCCAGCAGTTTAATGAATTAACAGTGGACGGTATTGTTGGTTCTGCAACAATTGAAATTATGATGGATCAAAAGTTAACAAATACAGTCGCAGATGTTCCGGTTAGTCGTGGTGTTTCCCGTGCTCAGTATGGTGAGTATGTAAATTGGTGGAGCGATGTTAAAGGGAAACTTATTGACCGTGGCACTGAACTAAAAATCAAAGACATTTATACAGGTCTTGAGTATGAAGTGATGATGACCTTTGGTGGAAATCATGCGGATGTTGAAGCACTAACTGCAGAAGACTCTGAAATTATTAAACAAACCTATGGTGGCGCGTTTAGCTGGGGAAGACGTCCGGTTCTTGTATATGTAGACGGTCGTGTACTTGCAGCGTCTATGTCAGCAATGCCGCATGCGGGTAGAGATGACAAACCTGCTGAAGTTAAAGTCAGTGGTAGAAGTTTAGGTTATGGATACGGATATAACCTAGATAAAATTAAGAACAATGGCATGGACGGTGTCTGTGATCTGCACTTTGCAGGTAGTACAAGACATCTTGATGGAAATCGAGACAGCAAACACCAAGCAGCCGTACGTGTTGCAGCGGGTTTACAATAAGCTGTATCAATTAAATAGTATAAACTTAAATCCTATGGATGACCACTTTGGTTGACCATAGGATTTTTTATGACCGAACATATGTTACAATAATTCTAGAGCTCAAATAAATAAGCAAAGGGGTTACCTTAAATGAAACAAACGATTTCGGTTAGAAATCTTGTAGAATTTATAGATCGTAGTGGCAGTCTGGATCTTCGCTTTTCAGGACGAAGTTCTGCCCTTGAAGGCACCAAAACCCACCAATACATACAAGGTCAGATGGATGATGACTATGAATCAGAGGTCATGCTAAAAACGACACTTATGTTAGAGGGTGTGGAATTGACCGTGCAAGGACGTGCTGATGGTATTTTCCCTGATGGCGATATTATGATGGTGGATGAAATAAAATCTTCTACACGGGAACTGAGCGAAATTGATGATGCTGGCGTTCCTGTCCACTGGGCGCAAGGCAAGTGTTACGCATACATACTAGCACTTGATAAAGAAGCTCAAGCAGAAGACAAGTATGGGGTGCAACTGACTTATGTTAAACAGCATACCTATGAAACAAAAAGAATCACTGAGATTCTAACGTTTGCCCAGTTAGAAGAGTTTTTCCACGATACTCTGCAACGATATGTGCGCTGGCTGTATGAGAGAAGAGATTGGCTTAGATGTCGTGACACTTCTATTAAAGCAGCAGAGTTTCCATTTAAGAACTACCGAAAGGGCCAAAGGGAGTTGTCAGTTGCGATTTATCAGACGGTAAGAAGTGGCCAAAGAGGTTTTTACCAAGCCCCAACGGGCATAGGTAAGACCATGTCTTCACTGTTTCCAGGTATAAAGGCACTTGGACAAGGGCTTGCAGATCGAATATTTTATTTAACTGCCAAGACAATCACACGGTCGGTTGCACAAAACACAGCAGATATACTAGAGAAAAAAGGCATTCGAGTTAGACGACTTACACTAACGGCGAAAGATAAAATCTGTTTTGAGAAGGATAGTGCCTGTAACCCGGATGAGTGTTTATATGCAAAAGGACATTTTGACCGTGTAAACGAAGCGATGTGGGATATCATGGGTTCTTCAGATGCTTGGGGAAGAGAGCTTATTGAAGAGGTTTCTTATGCACATAAGGTTTGTCCATTTGAGTTTGCTCTTGATTTGGCACTCTGGGCGGATGTTATTATTTGTGATTACAACTACGCCTTTGACCCAAGAGTGTACCTGAAACGTTTCTTTGATGAAAGTTCAGACAACTATCTATTTTTAGTGGATGAAGCACATAACCTTGTTGACCGCGCTAGAGAAATGTATTCTGCGGACCTGTCAAAAGAAAAAGTGATGCACGTTAAAAAATCAATTCCTAAATGGAATCTGGAAATGATCAAATCACTTGAGAGAATGAATAAAGTTTTTTTAGCATGGAAAAAAGACTGTGAAGAAAAGGGCCATCATGTTGATGACAACCCTCCGGATGATATGTACCCACCAATTAGAAAGTTTATGGAGCTTGCTGAAGACTGGTTATTAGAGAATCAATCCGCAGAGTCCTATGAAGATGTGCTTGATTTATACTTTGATAGTATGCGTTTTATGAGAATATATGAAATCTATGATGATTGTTATATTACCTTATATGAGAAAACAGGAAAAGATGTTAGGGTACGTATGTACTGTATTGATCCTTCGTTTAATCTGTCAGAGAAACTTAAAAATGCTAAGTCTGCCATCTTTTTTTCAGCGACACTCACACCACTTAAGTATTATAGAAGGATTCTGGGTGGGTTTGAGGACGATCCTATTAGAGCCTTTGATTCACCATTTGACCCAAATCGCAGGTTAATGATGTTGTCCAAAGGGATCAGCACACGGCTTAAAGACCGTGAAAAAAGTATGGATCGACTTGTTGAATATATTGAACATTTTATTGAAGGGCATAAAGGCAACTACATTATATTTTTCCCTTCATATAAATACCTAAATACAGTGTATGAGTATTTAGAAGAAAGAATGCCCAATACAGATTTTATTCTACAAACCACAGAAATGTCAGAGCAAGAGCGTGATGATTTTCTAAATGAGTTTCAACCCGATCGTGAAGAAACTTTAGTCGCCCTGTGTGTTTTAGGGGGGATCTTCTCTGAGGGAATCGACTTACTTGGAAATAGGTTGACCGGTGTCTCTGTAGTTGGTGTAGGACTGCCAACCGTGAGTCTTGAAAATGATTTGATTCGTAAATATTTTGATCAGGAAGAAGGTGCTGGTTTTGCATTTGCGTATGCATTTCCAGGTATCAACAAAGTGATGCAGGCAGTGGGTCGTCTCATACGTTCAGAAGAGGATTCAGGGCTCATTCTGTTACTAGATGATCGTTATATGAACCGTTATTATAAAAATATGTTGCCCCATGACTGGAATCCACAACTTCTTGAACACAATGAAATGAAAAATCAGGTGGATAAGTTTTGGGATGGGCTTGAGACAATAGAATAAGCGCAAGAATTTTTTATAAAGGTGTAAACACAATTGTGTATGCACCTTTTTTAATGCGCAAATACCATGAAAGATCATTGGATATGTTAATTCTATGTGAAAACGTTACCTTAATTCAGGGACAAGTTCCAGATAACGGATGCCTATGTTAATTCGAAGTTAATTAGGGTATACAGTCGATACATTATGTAAAAAACTATGAAAAGGAGGGTAGAAATATGAATATCTCATTCGGGATGATTACAAAGGAAATTACATCCGCAGAACCGTTAGATGATTTTCTGGACAATGCTAAAAGATACGGTCACGAAATCTATAGTGTTGTTATTGCACACTCTGGTATAGCTAATCCAGACGCCGTTCGAGAAATCGAAAAGCGAGTCCCCGTACACCTTGTAAAAATCAATGCAGCGGATGAGATGTGCAATACCCTAGAAGAGATTGGCATGTCAAAGAAATCAATCAATACGCTTGTAACATGTGATCACTTACAAGAATCAGGGCTTGTTGGTTACGGTAAAAACCGTAACAATGTGGTGATGAAATCCATGCTTACAGGTTCAGACATTTTAATATTTGTAGATACGGATGTTTACCCTAAACTGCTTGTTGAAACAGCCAATGGTGTTGTAAAACAAGAAATTGATTTTATTGGTGAACATATGAAATATTTATCTATGGATTCAGTCATGATTACAACAAGTGATTACTCTGGGTATTACATCATTCCACCTATGCGTTTTAAAGGGATGGAACAGCTGTATCGAGGTCTACAAAAAGAAGGGGTTTGCGATTTTCTCCAGGCAGGTATGGAACACCATTGTTTTGTGCCCGCAAATTATCCAGATAACAAACCTTTTCAAACGAACAAAATCCTAGGTGGAAATGTAGCCATTAAACTCAGCATATTTGAGCATGTGTTACCATTTTTCTCATCTGTATATGATTTTGAAGGTCAAAGTTATTTAACTAGAGGAGAAGACACACTTCTTGGACTGGAACTTGAACGGAACGAAAAATTGAAATGTATGGATATTGATCTAAGAATTTTCCATAATACCTACAGCCATTACCCACAAATTCCAGACATTTTAACTGATGAAAATATTAGAAATAGGTTCTATTATGCGTGTATGGGTTGGATCGGTCGGAATCCATTTTTGAATTGGTTGATGGATAAAAATATTGAGTCCATGCATAAGTTTCAAAGAAAAGCCCTCATTGAAGGTGCTCCAGCCATAGCAGAGTACTTAAATGATGAAAGATTTTTAAAGTTGCCAGAAGCTTTAGATGCAGCTTACGCCCATCTAGACAAAATGATTGAAGAATATCATAACATGGCAACCAGTTGGACAGAGTTTATATCAAAGTACAAAGTCTGGAGGGACAAGTATGAGAATTCTCATTATGAATCACTTTCCGTTGGAAGGGTCCGGCAGCGGCATTTACACGATGAATCTAGCCAAGGAATTGAGCGAGCTCGGCCATAAGGTTAAAGTGGTTTATCCAGAGCTTTCAGATCGAACTTATGATGGATTTGATAGTAGAATTATTAAATTCTGTGACGGAACACAAAGCGGTTGTGATCTTCCGTATAATTTCCCTTGCTTTACTTCTCACCCTAGAAGCAATAACACCTATTACGCACTCTCTGATAGTCAAATGAAGGACTACATAGATCTGTTCGTAAAAATTGCCAAAGAAGAAGTCGAAAGCTTTAAACCAGATATTATTCATGCCCAACATCTATGGATTACGCCATATGCTGCAGCACAAACAGGTGTACCATATATTGTTACGGCACATGGAACAGATCTAAAAGGTTTTGTTAAAGATAAAAGATACCATCCATATGCGCTGGAAGGCGCAAAAAAAGCTCAAAAGATCATTACGATCTCTAAGCAGGTCCACGCTGAAGTACAAGAACTGTATGGCGTTGCTGATTCTCAATGTGATCTTATTATGAATGGCTATGATGAAAATTTATTTATGATCAAACCTGATTTAAATACAGAAGAAGTTCTACGTTCCTTTAATATCGAAAGAACGTCTAAACATCTTGTTTCATTTGCAGGTAAACTGACGCATTTTAAAGGGATTGATGTGCTTCTTAAAGCAGCAAAACATTATGAAAAAGAACTTGATGATGTAATGACACTCATTGCTGGGAATGGAGAACTCTATGATGAGTTAACAGGGCTCAAAAATGAATTAGGGTTAAAAAATGTACATTTCCTTGGTCATGTAACACAAAAGCAATTGGTTGACTTATATAACATAGCAGATGTGAGTACAGTGCCATCAAGAACAGAACCATTTGGTCTTGTTGCCATTGAGGCACTTGCGTGTGGGACACCTGTTGTTGGAACCAATCAAGGTGGACTTCCAGACTTTATCACAGATAAAGTAGGGACACTTGTTCCAGTGGAGGACGACTTAGGCCTAGCTGAAGCTATCACAAATGAAATTCAGCGCAAAGACAAGGGTGGACGTGCAACGGATTGTGCCAACTACGCACTGAAATATTTCTCTTGGAAACATTCAATAAAAGAAGTGGAACAACTGTATAAGAATGTAGTAGATAAATCAGAGTAAGTTTAATCTCTAATATATCTGGTTATTGCTTGTCCAGTTCAAATAAATATAATTTTTTTCAAAATTGATATGGGTCACATGGAATTTTAGAAAGGAGCGTTTCTGCTTATGAATATCAGCATGGTCATTCCTACGTATTGGTCACGAAAAAAAGAAGATCCATGGCACGAAGGCGACGCAGTGTATGATCACCCCACACCGATCGATGGAGATGACACACTCGGCCGGACGTTAGAGAGTATTAAGACTCTCAAAAATCAGAACTTCAAACTTATCATTCCAATTTGTCCGACAGCTGATGACATTGAGGATGAGGCAGAACGACGTGTAAGAGAAATTGTTCAAAAGGCAGACCTGGACATTGACGTTTACTTGTTCACACAGAAAAATCTTAGAAACATCAAAGATTTTCTCAGACAGAATGGTATGAGTGAACGTGCAAATGAACTGCTTAATCTAAAAGGATATTCAAACGTTAGAAACATTTGTCTCTATACAGCCCAGCTTCTTTCATCAGACGTTACCATGCTTATTGATGATGATGAAATTTTTGAGAATGAAGCTTGGGTAGACATGGCAACAGAGTTTATAGGCAAAAGAATTTATGGTAAAGGCATTTATGGTGTTGCAGGATATTACCTAAATAAATATGATGAGTTCTATGACGATGTTGATATCGTTCCTTGGATGACATACTGGAACAGATTTGGTTCAAAAACCAAAGCGTTTGATAAAATTATTGGTTGTGATCCAAGACTAAAGGTGACGCCATTTGCATTTGGTGGCGCCATGGTCATTCATAAGAACTTGTTTAGGATGGTTCCGTTTGACAGTACTGTTACACGCGGTGAAGATATTGATTATGTACTGAATTCAAAAATGTTTGGATTTGATTTCTTCTTAGACAACAAACTGAGCATCAAACATCTGCCGCCGAAAAAGAACCATCCAATTTGGAAGCGATTTAGAGAAGATATTTATAGATTCCTATACGAACAAGCAAAAATTAATTCACAATATGAAGTGAACAATATGAATCGTGTTACACCAGAAGATTTTGACCCTTACCCAGGAGACTTCATGAAAGAAGATCTTGAAGACAAAATCTTTAAAACAAATATGTTGCTTGCTCTAGAATATTTATCAGAGGGCAATGTTGAAGGGTGTAGAGAATCGATCCGTAACGTATACTTGAGTAAATATGAAGCACTTCCAAAGATCGATCCATTTACTGAGTATCGTAAGAAGCAAAAGGACTGGACGAAGCTGATTGACATTACTATTGAACATAGAGAAACACTTCGTCGAGAAGTAGAAACCAACAACGTTTCACGTGTTGTTTACACAATTGATTACGAGAAGTATGCCAATATCTCTAAACACATTATTGTAGACAATCTACGTAAATTCCGTTCATTTGAAAGATTCACAGATACAGAATTGGCACGCCTAGCTCAGGTGACCGAAATGAAAGCCTACAATACTGACGAACGCCTGTTTAAAGAAGGCAGTGACAAACTGGAACTGTTTATGGTTCTTAAAGGTTGTGTTCGTATTATTAAATACAACGATCAAGGCGAAGAAGTTCGCCTGGGTGCGGTATGCAGTAATGGTGTTATTGGTGAAACATTCTTGGTTCAAGAAAAGAAAAAATACAACTCAACAGGACTTGCCAGTGAGTTTGTTGAAGTATTATCCGTTTCTAAAGAGGATCTAGAACATCTTATAGCGAATGAACCAGATCTAGGGAATAAACTCTTAATGATGTTTATTGATGCTTTATACTTTAAGCTCAATAGAACAAACATTGCATATAAAGAGCAAATTCAGCAAGATGCAAATCTTTCAGAAATGAATTAATTAAATTCAATAAAGCGGTAGCAAAGTGATTTATTACTTTGTTACCGCTTTTTTTAATGCAGAAATTCATTTTTAATTTGGATACACATTGGATACACGATGGATATATCTTGTCTATATAATTAATTTCAAAGATTTACCTAAGTTGTAATTTAGCATGTTTAGAAACGTTATAAATTCAAGTTTCGTAGAGTAGGCTAGAAAATGGTTGTTCTCTATGTTACTTAAAACTTTTAGAAAGTTCAGTAGCTGGTTTAATGGGTGAATATGATCAACCAAATCAAACCAGTAACGTAGTAAAAATGACATGTTTTATAGTTATTTGAAGGATTAATCGATTGGCACAAGTATTGCATTATTATATCTGCGGGATTTATTTTTTATAAAACTAGCATGTTATGAACTTCAAATTAGAAGAAAACTTAAATTAAATAAAAACTTAAATTTATAGGGGATACCTATGGTATGAACTAGCCTCCTATATTTTCAATATGATCAAAATATAACTGAGAATGGGGATGATGTATATGATGCACAACGTGAACGAGAAGTTATATTCAGAAGCTGATTATAGAATGAATATGCTTAATACGATCCGAAGGGATAAGTTTGATTTTATTCTTCCAGAAGCAATGCGCGAAAGTAATCTAGATATGTGGATTCACGTTATTCGTAGAGGGAGCGATGACCCCTTCAAACTGGATTTTGGTGTAGATATGGGTTACTGCATATTTACGGACACAGGTGACGCACGAATTGAAAGAGCCCTATTTGGAATTGATTTTGCAACAGTTGCGGATGCATCTCTTTACGACAAAACAGGGACTTATGAAGAAATGATTGAGTACATTCTCGAGAAAAAGCCTAATCAAATTGGAATTAATCAATCGAGCAAATTGAGTCACTTTGATTCGTTGTCTCATACAGACTATGTAAAACTAACAGACCGCTTGGGAGATGCCTTTAGTGGCAGTCTTGTATCTGCTGAAAAGGCGATTACATTATTTAGAGGCAGACGTGTAAGTGGTGAAATAGCTCTATATGGTTACCTTATGGATATTCAAAGAAGAATAATTATGAAGGGACTAAGAAGCATTATACCTGGTAAAACAACAAGACGTGAACTCAGTTTGTTTGGAAATGCTGAACTGCTTGCAAGTGGCCTAGAGCCCAATCTACTTCATGCTGTACCGCCAAACATCATGTATTCAGATAAATTCGACCTAAAAGAGACTGAAGATTTGGACTATATCCTACAAAAAGGTGATTTTTTATTCTGGGACTGGGGTTATGAACGTATAAATGTGAATTACGGTCTGGATTTCAAAAGAAGCATATATTTGCTTAAAGACTCAGAAACAGATTTGCCAGAGGGTGCCAAAGAAGCTTGGCAGTGGGTCTTAAAGGCAAGAGATATTCTAAGAAAAACTGTGGTGTCGGGTAGAACAGCTCAAGAAACCATAGAAGATTTAATTGCAAAATTTGAAGAGACTGGTTTTATTCATACACCTTTTGATCAAATTCCAGAGGAAATTGTTGACGACTTGGGTGATAATCCTAAACCGGGTATTTCTATAGACTTCCATACAGTTGGGAATGCAGGTACCTGTTATGAGGTGGGTACAGCCATTGCGCCACAAAGATCAGAGTCTCATAAGACCTTAATTTTAGACAATCAACTGATCGCATTTGAGTTTATGGTGAATTTTTATGTAGACCAGTGGGGAAAACGTGTTTTATTCGACTACGAAGAGAATGCAGTTATTACACAAGATGGTTGTCAGTTTATGAGTCCTGTTAATGATCAAATTCTATTGGGAAAGTAGGAGGTTTTTATGATCGGAAATAATCCTGAAATGTACTTAGAAGCAGAATACAGAATAGAAATGTTAAACCTGATTAGAAACGAAAAATTCCTACATGTACTCCCTAAAGCGTTAAAAAACAACAAGGTAGATATGTGGGTGCATGTTATTAGAAGGGGAAGCAATGATCCACTAGGGATTGACTTAGGCGGGAGTGGTGGGACTTTCATATTTTATATGAATGAAACTGGAACCATCGAAAAGGCTGCATTTGACATAGAGTTTTCTCAAATATCATCAGAAGATTTTTATGATGTTATTGGTGAGCGGAGTGATATTGGCCACTATATTCGTTCAAAATCCCCCAATAAAATTGCACTGAATCAGTCTCGACTTTTAACACACTGTGACAGTCTATCCAACAATGACTATATGGAGCTGGTTGGAAAAACTGGCCCAGAAATATCAAAACGATTTGTTTCATCTGAAGATGTAATCACAGAATTTAGAAGCCGTAGAGTGATGAGTGAAATTGTACTGATGGGCAAGTTGTGTGAAGCGCAGCGCCGGGTCATGGAACGAACCTACCGGAACATTGAACCGGGACGAACGACAACAAAAGAACTGGGTTTTTATGGCCAAAGTGAACTTCTAAAAGACGGATACTCAGTGAATGAGTATTCTGTTGAGAGCCCATATATTGTACATTCATCTCATTCTAATGCAGAAGAGCTAGACAATGAAAATTGTATTATTCAGCCGGGTGACTTCATTGTTTGGGACTGGGGAACGGAACGCACACACATGAACTTTGGCACCGACTTCAAAAGACATGTCTATGTTCTTAAAGAAGATGAGTACCACATGCCAGAAGGTTTAAAAAATGCCTGGGACTTGGGTGTAAAGGCAAGAAATATTCTTAGAAGAACTATAAAATCGGGTCGAACTTCAGCCGAAACACTTACAGAAATTGTGAAGGCCATCGAAAAAGCTGGATTCACATACACACCTTTTACAGATACAGAAGAAGACCGTAAGTACCTTGAACAACTTGGAAATTCAGATAAAGTCGGTTTTTCAATCGATTGTCACTGCGTTGGAAACTCCGGAAATAGTGAGGTTGCAGTAGGGCCATCTATGGCCCCTTTCAGACCTGAACGTGGTCGCTTCATGATTCACCCCAATACTTTAATAGCATTCGAGTTTGTTGTTCTGGTTTGGGTTCCTGAATGGAACAAACGTATTATGTTAAATCTTGAAGATAATGCACTGGTTACACCAAGAGGTGTAGAAGCCATATATCCATTTAGCGAGGGCATTATGACTGTTAAATAAGAAGAGGAGAAATGTATGGAAAAGTTATCACAGTTAGAAATTTCGCTAGGTATTGAGATGATTCCACATCATTTTACAGATGAAATTAAAGCAGAGTTTAGCAGATACACAAAAATTGTTGCACCAAACGGAAAACCCATTCATATCATTGCTCAAGACCAACTATCACCCGAGAAAATATACAGGTGTCGAAGTATTATGGAACATTATTTAACGAGTTTTGAGTCATCGGAGTATGGTGCTTGTAAAAATGAAGTTGCAAACAGTATGGCAAACAATGAAGCTGCTCTTTTGGTCATTAATGGAAGACACAGAGAAGACAGTAATGAAGCACCCCTTGAAGCTGCATTTACGCAGTTTGAAAATGCGCAAGATTTATACGAAGAAGAGATTACTGTTGAAGGGGATCTTGAATACATAACAAATGATTACAAAAATCATAGAGATGCAAGTTTTGAAGAAATTCTCCATCTTGTTCATGAATTCGGCATTGGTGTTTCTTGTAGAAGAGCGTCGTTGGGCGTTTTAGCAGAATATCAAAGTGAAATCAAAAAACAGACAACGGATGTAATGCCTGGTCAAAAGAATATTTGGGGCTTTGGAAAAACTGAGTGGATTGAAGAGTTAGACGAAGAAGGCAGTTTAACAGATGAGTACTTAGCAGCGATTGTTGACGTTTACTACGGATATTGGGGCGCCTTTAAAAAATCTGAGTTTGGTATGCACGGCTATTATATTCCAAAAGTTCGTGAGGACTTGAAAGAAAAAGATCCAGAGGGTCTGGCACTAGTAGAAAAATTCTTCCACCCAGAACTTACTTATACAGCAGTGTTAGAAAGAAATTTTGAAGGATTATTCCAGATGCATTTTGACCCTGAAATTCCTTATACCCATAAAAGCCAATATTTAAAAAATATTCAATTGATTGGGCAAAAGAATATAGATATTGCTGTAAATAGGTTCGACAATGTGCTTCTAGGAAACGAAGGCACAAATTCAGTGAACTTAAGAGGCAATATTTCAGAGTACCAAATCAGTGATGAAAATGGATACACGGTTGTAAAGGATTTAGTAGTAAACCGAGATGGACTCACAATGGTAAGATCCTTCAATTTATTAGAGTTTAAAGACGTAACCATGCAATTAGAGCTATAAGAAGGAGTGGAATGAATTATGCCAATTATAACAGTTGAACTATTTAAAGGTAGAACACTAAAACAAAAAAGAGAAATAACAGAATCTATTACGGCAAGCGTTTCGAAAATCGCTAAAACGCCTGTTGAGGATATCACTATTCTTTTTAAAGATGTTGAACTCTCAGACATGGCGACAGGTGGCATTCTGTGGTCAGACAAAATTGGTGAGTAGATATAAAAGAAATGGTTTATTGGGGCAAATGGGTGTTTGCGAATTCGCCAATTAGTGAATGAACCCACCAGAGAACATGCAAATAGAGTCAATTTTCATGAATCTTGTACTTGGCATGAGAATTGCAAATTATATAAGCATGTGTGAATCAAATATAACAATCAAATAGAAAAATTAGACATGATAAGAAGGAAGGGCGAAAAAAATGAGTAATTTAAAAGGTATTTTTGTTGTAACAGTGACACCGTTTAAGGAAAATGGTGATTTTGATTTTGAAGCAGCAAAAAGTAATATTGACGTATTAATTTCAAAAGGCGTTCACGGTCTATGTATTTTAGGTGCAACAGGTGAATACCTAAGCATAACAACTGAGGAACATAAATCGTACTTAGAAGAAATGATGAAACATATTGATGGTCGTGTACCGGTTGTTGTAGGTGCAACACGTGAAAGAACAGATGACGTAATTGATTTGGTTCAACATGCAAAAGTTAATGGTGTGGATGCAGCAATGGTTCTACCACCTTACTACTGTAAGCCACTTCAAGAAGAAATTTATGCACACTTTAAGAGCATCAATGATGCTGTAGAGTTCCCAATCCTAGTCTACAATAACCCACATTCTGCTGGTGTAGACATTGAATTTGAAACGGTATCTCAGATCGCTGAATTACCAAACATGAAATTGATCAAAGAGTCTTCTGGTGACATTAAGAGACTGACAGAAATTTCAATGAATCTTAGTGACAAAATTACACCATTCTGTGGTTGGGAAAACATGAGCTACGAGTCATTTGTAATGGGTGCTCAAGGCTGGATTTGCGTACTTGGAAACATCGCACCAGGCATGTGTGTTGACATGTTTGAAGCTGTTGTGAACGAAAAAGACTACGAAAAAGGATTTGAGATTTACAGAAAAGCACTGCCTGTTCTTAACTTCCTAGAAGGATTCCCGAAGTATGTTCAGCTTGTTAAGTATGTTCTCGACAAACAAGGTCTACAGGGTGGTTCTATTAGAAAGCCAAAACTGGAACTGACGCAAGATGAAAAACAAATGATCGATCAAGCAATTAACTTAGCAGATCTTTACTAGATTCGAGCTAAATGTATTCATAAATAGGAGCTTGCAGCATGCAAAATAAAAACGTATCCAATGAAATTATAAACAGTAAACCAATATTGTCTACACAGTTACATCAATCAAGTGGCAAGGGTTATTCCGTTTCTCATCAAATACTTGCTGACACCTACAGGAGCTTTTACAAAGCACAGGCAGAAGAGAAATATTTTTATCAAGACTTGTTCAACGCCTTATCAGAAAACACCAATATCCCTTATACAGAAGTTGAAGTGAATATTGATATTAATCTTGCTGATGAAATTGAATCCTCTGAAATCGAAGAGGATGTGATTAAAGCAATCCAAGAAGACTTTAAATATCGCAGAGAAGTTGAGAATCTAAACTTAAAACTGACTTACAAAAAAGCAGGAATTTCTGCACTTGTTTCTGTACTAGGGTTGATTATTGTGTTTATTACAGCACTAGGTCTAACACCTCAAAATATATCAGGCAATGTGGTTATTGAAATTATAAAAGTTGGTAGTTGGATGTGCATGTGGCAAGCTCTTTTGTTTATAAGCTTTAATAGATCAGAACATAAAGAACAGTTGGCAGTTTACAACAAACTCATAGCGGCAAAAGTACATTTCCGTTACGGCAACAAGAAGTTTCGAAAAATCCTGTAAAGGGGCGTTTAAATTGAACATTGGAGATTATATAAAAATTGGTTCCTATTATAAAGAACCTATTGTATGGAGAGTCATAGACAAAACAGACGACAAATTGTTGGTGTTTGCAGAACATATTTTGACTTATAAAGCATTTGACTCAAAGGAGCAAAATAACTTTTCAGATGACTCAGACCGTATTCACTATGGAAGTAATCGCTGGAAGGACTCAAACATAAGAGACTGGCTAAATTCTGATGATGAGCAAGTCAAATATCAATCTTGTCCGCCCCAAAAAGAGGGTGTATGGGGCGGCTTTAACGCATATCATGATGAACCAGGGTTTTTAAGTGGTTTTACTAATTTTGAAAAATCATTTATTAAGCCTATTGAAATAAGTTCAACAATTCCTGAGCTAGATAGGACAAATCAAGATTCAAGTATAGAAGGTCATGAGTTTGAATGTGCTTACCCAGACATTGCATTTAGAAATTACAATGAGTCTTTACGTGAAACATCTTTAGACCGTGTATTTTTGCCTTCAATAAAAGAAATAAAAGAGTTGGTTCTAGAAAGAGAATGGGAGTGGGCAAAGTTGCCAACACTTGGTGCCATTCTTGAAGATGACAGCCAGAAGAACTATACATGGTACTGGACACGTACTGTTACACATGCAGATTCTCACGGTGTTAGAAACGTGAGCAGTGACGGTTACCTTGATTGTAGAAGTGCTTACAGAAGTACTCTAGGTGTTGCACCAATTATGAGTCTAAGTACAGCAATAATACATGCTCTAGTTGGAGACGGTTCGAGCCAGAAACCATACAGAATTAATAAAGTGAAATCTGTTGACTAACCCCTGTGAAAGGTGAGGTTAATATGTGAACTTTTAAGAAAATAATCAAGAAGAAAAGCAAAATGAAAACTGACCTAGGTAATGATAAAATCAAAAGTTTACTCAGTTATTATCTATATGCTTCTGTTGTAGGAATGGTTATAAAATCAATCCACTTGGTACTCGACGGTATATTTTTAGGCAATAAAGTAGGGGCAAATGCCTTGGCGTCTGTAAATATAATTATGCCGGTTTTCTCATTTTTTATGGCTGTAGCCATTATGATTGGCGTTGGAAGTTCAACCCTTATAGCCATTAAGCTGGGTGAGAATAAAAGAGAGGAAGCCCAGGAAATATTTATACAGTCCATGATCGTTATTATAATCAGCTCAATCATATCTCAGGTTGTTTTTCTGTATAATACGGAAAGCATCTGTAGGTGGTTAGGGGCCAATGACGCGGTAATTGAGGGTACGGTCACATATGGAACGGTGTTGGTTTGGTTCTCTGTAGTTGCAGTTATAGGCATGTCATTAAGTGTTCTTATTCGAAATGACGGAAATCCAAAGCTTTCCATGTATGGTGTTGTACTGAGTGCACTGACCAATATTGTACTCAACTACATATTTATATATCCAATGGACATGGGTTTATTCGGTGCAGGACTTGCAACCGGAATAGCACAGCTTGTCAATTTATTGGTTGTTTTACTCCACTTTGTATTTAAACAAGGTGCGTTAAGGATTGTCTTCGCAAAGCCAACAATTAATAAAAGGAACCTGATTAGGACTATTCAAATAGGCATTCCAAGTTTTGTAGGAGAAATCTCCTTTGGTATTGTAGACCTCATGTTTAATAGAGTCCTTATGGGTATCGGCGGCGAAGTCTCCGTAGCAGCGTTCAGCATTATTATGTATATTAAATCTCTTGCCTATATGGTCTTTAGAGGTATAGAACAAGCGATGCAGCCTATTATTAGTTTTAACTACGGCGCATTTAAATATGACAGGGTTTATGAAACCTATAGGCTTGCAATCAAAATATCAGTTATAAGTGCACTCACTATGTCGATCTTTGGTATTGCTTTTGCAAACCAATCGGTTATGTTGTTTAACCAATCCAATATCGAAATGATCAACTTAGCGGCAGAAGGTGTACGTTACATATTCATAACCATGGTATTCGCCGCATGTAACACCTGTATATCTGGTTATTTCCAGGCCATAGGTTATGCAAAAATTTCGACTATCGTTACTTTATCAAGAAGTGTTTTATGCGAATTTTTTATGCTGCTTCTGCTTAGTCGACTATGGGGCGTAACTGGCGTTTGGCTAGCATTTCCAGTATCAGAAGTCTTGTTCTTTTTGGTAGGTGTTTACCTAATGAAAACAAAACAAAAAGTAATCGCAAGAATATATTAAAGGAGCTCATTATGAAGAAAATTGGATTTATTGGAACAGGAAATATTGCCAGAGCCATTATTGGCGGCATGGTTGAAAATGGTGTAGACGTAAAAAATGTATATGTAAGTGGCAAGTCGGGTGAAGCTTGGAGCAAGTCTAAAGAACGTCTACGAGAAGACTTTGGTGTTGCAGTTGCAGAGAACAATGCTGACCTAGTTGAAACGTGTGATGTGGTTATTATTGCACTTGAGCCAAAGGTATATAAGTTTGTTGTACCAGAAATAAAAGCATCTGTAAGAAGCAGTCAAATTTTCGTAAGTTTAGCACCAAACTACAGTACAACAGAAATCAAAGACCTATTCGGATTTGATATTAAAATTGCTCGTGCTATTCCAAATACACCTGCAGCTGTTGGACAGGCAATGACCGGTGTGGCTTTTGCTGAAAATATCTTTAGTGAAGATGAAAAACAAGTGGTTGTAGATATCTTTGAAGGTATTGGTCGTGCAGAAGTTCTTCAAGAAAAGTTCATCGATATGATCCCTGCTATGTCGGGTAGTGCACCAGCTTATATGTATCTCATGGTTGAAGCTATGGCGGATGCAGGTGTACTTATCGGGTTTTCTCGTCAAATGTCATATAGCTTTGCAAGTCAGGTTTTAGTTGGTTCAGGCACAATGATTCAAAAAATGGGCATGCACCCATGTGAGCTGAAAGACAATATCTGTTCACCAGGTGGCACAACAGTTGAAGCCATTAAGATGCTTGAGAAAAATAACTTTAGAAATGACATTATTGCAGCTATGCTTGCGTGTTATGACAAGAGCAACAACTTGAAGTAGGGAGGGTCTAGAAAATGAGAATTACAAAAGTAGAAGTTATTCCGTACGGTATTCCAATCAAGAAATTTGCTGATGCCTATACAGGCTTCACGGTTTCCAATGCAGTACTTGTAAAAATATTTGCAGAAGATGGTTCTGTAGGTTTTGGTGAAGCGTGTGCTTGGGAACCTGAATTCTATGGTGAAACCTTAGAGTCTATTAGCTCAACAATTGAAAAATATATAGCACCAAAAATTATTGGTGAAAGTGCACTCAACATCGCTAAAATTATGTCTATTGTAGATGCACATATTGCACGGATTACGTGTGTTAAAGAAGGTATTGATTTAGCACTTCATGATCTTGCAGGTAAAATTCTGAACACTCCAGTTTACAACTTACTGGGTGGAAAATTTAGAGACATGATCCCGGTAGCTTCAGAAATTGGCATTGATACACCAGAGGAAATGGCTGTAAATGCACACCGAGTGTTGGGTTTAGGCATCAACGTGCTTAAAATAAAAGGCTCTAACGATATGAAATTAGACATTGCTCGTATAAAAGCGGTTCGTGAAGCAGTTGGTCCAGATGTTCCACTAAGACTTGATCCGAACGCAGCTTGGACTACGGTTGGTACCATTAAAATTATGAAGGCTGTTGAAGATTGTGAACTACAACTTCTAGAACAGCCCATCCCAAGTTGGGACCTTAACGGAATGGCCCACATCAGAAACAACATTGGAATTCCACTCATGGCAGATGAAAGCATTTGGACACCTCAAGATGTTGTCCGAATTGCTGAGTATGGTGCTGCGGACTACGTTAATGTGAAGATTGCGAAAACATGTGGTCTTTCATTAGCAAAGAAAGTAGAAGCTGTAGCAGAATCAACTGGTATTTTGTGTATTGCTGGTACAGAAATTGAACCAGGGTTCTCAAAGGTTGCCAAATTACATTTAGTTGCTTCAATGAAAGTTCACCCAATAGCAAGTGAGTTCACGGAGCTGTCTTTGATCGAAGACAATATCTTCAAAGAAGATTTAGAGATCATCGATGGATGTATTAAGGTTCCAGATGGCCCTGGTTTTGGTGTCACTCTGGACGAAGACAAATTTGACAAATTCAGAATTTAGTTGGCGCTGAGACGCAAAATGGTTTGAATATCAAATCCTAATTGCTCAGGATTTGATATTCTTCCCCTCCTTGAAAGCAAATAGAAAAGGAGTAACTAAGTTCAAATATAAATATCTGAATATTCAATCTAAACGTGCGTTTTGTACATGGTTTTACACCCTAGTTTAAGGAGGCAATAATATGGAAAATAAAACACATCTTTGTGAAACGATATTACTTGAGCCTAAAAAAGAACCACTAGAAAACATATTTCAGCAAACACCTATAGAAGCAGATAACAGATACCCAGGTTTTACAAAAAAAATGATGGTCTACGGAATTACTTTTTTAGCAGGTAACAAAATTTCAGACAGTTTCATGTTTGAAGTGGCAGAGACACTTAAAAAAATGTTCCCAAGATCAAGTGAAATGAACTTAGAACTACAAGAAAAAGTCCTACAAAATGTGTACCGTTATAACGGCATTATTCCTTTTATACATTATGACGATGAACCAACTATTGATGAGACCCTAGACAGCAGCTTACTTATGAAAGAAAACAGTATTGCAGACATTATTATTGAAGGCAGTAAAACGCAGGCCAATGAAGTTGTAGAACACCTTCTGCACTTTATTACAGCAATTGGTCTCCATCATACACTTCCAGAAATTTGGGGTGCAGGAACAAATTCAACAGCTGAGATTCAAATGAATCAAGCTGCTGCTAATAAATATTATGACGTGAACAAGTATGACGATTTTGAAGACCAACGTGAAGTTGTATTGCTTCAGGAGTACGTGTATTGGTTAATCACATCCATTTGGAACCTTCAAGAAAGATATGGATTAGGTGAAGATGAGTGGCTTCTTAAAAATGAGAAAACTGTCATTGAAAAACACCCAACATCTTACGAACTATTCCAAGCAACAATCCCAGCTATTATGACATCGCCAGGATACGCAGACTTAGACAAGTACGGTTGTTAATATTGGTCGGTGAAGTTATAGAACAGTGGGAGGCACACTTTGAGAAAATATGTACTCAATAGATTGTTTTTAATGGTGGTAACACTATGGGTTGTTATAACAATGACATTTGTACTGATGCACTCAGTTCCGGGAGGACCATTTGCATCAAAGAAAAGATTACCCGCGCCTGTTATCGCAGCACTTAATGAAAAATATCATATGAATGATCCTTTACATAAACAGTACTTTGATTATCTTAATGATGTATTACACGGCAATCTGGGTCCTTCTTTCAAATACAAAGGACAAACTGTAAATGATTTTATAAGAAATGGTCTGCCAACATCTGCAATCATCGGGATCGGATCTGTAATTTTATCTGTGGGGGTAGGTATTCCATTCGGTGTAATATCAGCACTCAAACAGAACAAATTTGAAGATAGATTTGTTTTGGTCATGGCCACCCTAGGGGTTTGCATACCAAGTTTTGTACTTGCGACCATGATGATCTATGTATTTGGTTTTAAGTTAAAATGGTTCCCAATCTTTGGTGTGAGTTCATGGAAATCCTATGTTCTTCCTATTTTGGGCTTGTCAGGATTCTCAATATCATTTTTATCAAGGCTGGTACGATCCAATATGGTGGAAGTTCTCCAGCAAGATTATATTCGTACGGCAAGAGCAAAAGGTCTATCTGAGAGCACAGTTATTTATAAACACGCATTTAGAAATGTACTCATTCCAGTAGTTACATTCTTAGGACCAATGATACTCACGGTACTTACTGGATCGTTTGCTATTGAAAAGATCTTTGCACTTCCTGGCATGGGACGTTATTTCGTAAACAGTATTGCAGTTCGTGATTACACAGTAATCATGGGCATCACGATATTCGACACAGTATTACTGGTGGTAGCGATATTTGTTACAGACATGCTCTATGGCATCGTTGATCCTCGGATAAAAGTCTACAAATAAAGGAGTGCGCTGATGGCATTAGATACGATAGATATACAAGAAATTACTGATTTAAGGTGGGAAAAAAACGAAGATATTCTTGAGGATACTCAAGAGGAAAATGAAGTCAGTTATACCTACCTTCAAGATGCAACAAGACGTTTGAAAAAGAACTGGATCGCTATGACAGGTGTATTTGTCATTGCTTTTATGCTTATATTTGCTTTATTAGGGCCCTTTATTTCACCCTATTCACAAACTGAGCAAAATTTGAACTTTGCTAATATAGGTATGTTTTTAGATGTATATGAGCTAGACAACGGAAAAAGCATCAGTTTACTGAGAGGTTCAAGGATTATCGAAATTTCAAATGACGGTGATCTGATTGAGTTTGTTGAACCGCTTAATATTGACTTTATTAAAAGAAAGAATCAATACGAGATTGGTGGAACACCCGTTGTTTTAGACTACAATGATGGTTTCGTTAAGCTCTTAGATGCAAGCGACAGCGTCATTGATAAATCTAAAACTGTTCGAAATAAAACACATGTATTTGGCACAGACAAACTTGGTCGAGACATGTTGGTAAGACTTATGTACGGTGCAAGAATTTCCCTACTCATAGCATTTGTTACAACCATTGCCAATGTTGTGATTGGTGTTCTGTACGGTGGGATTGCAGGTTACTTTGGGGGGTGGCTCGACAATTTGATGTGTAGGATTGTTGATGTTATTAATACCGTTCCTCTTATGTTATACATCATCATTTTGATGGTTGCCATAGGTCCGGGACTTAAAACCATAATTATTGCCCTTGTTTCTGTTGGCTGGACAAGCATTGTAAGACAAGTCAGAGGAGAAATTCTTCGACTTAAGTCACAGGAATATGCACAAGCAGCCAAAACAATAGGTGTAAGTGATTTGTCAATTATTATACGTCATTTGCTTCCAAATGCAATGGGTACCATTATTGTTTCTGCAACATTCATGGTTCCGGATGCCATCTTTACTGAGGCGTTTCTAAGTTTTATCGGCTTAGGAATCCCAGCACCGGCGGCTTCTTGGGGAACAATTTGCGAAAATGGCGTTGAAGGGTTCAGGATTTTTCCTTACCAGTTGATTTTGCCTTCAGCGTTTATTACATTAACCATTTTAGCATTTAACATACTCGGAGATGGTTTAAGAGATGCATTTGATCCTAGGTTGCGTTAGTGGTGTGAAGGGAGCATTTTAATGGAAGATATTTTACTTGATGTGAAAGGGTTAAAAACATCATTTTACACAGATAAAGGTGAAGTTGAGGCAGTCAGAGGCGTAGATTTTAAACTTAGACGCAAAGAAACACTGGGCATTGTTGGTGAATCTGGAAGTGGTAAAAGTGTAACGTCTATGTCGGTCATGAGCCTGGTTCAAAAGCCCGGAAGAGTTAAAGCGGGTGAGGTTTTATTTAAAGGTGAAAACCTACTGGAAAAACAAAAACGAGAAATGATGCATATTCGTGGTAATGAAGTTGCCATGATCTTTCAAGATCCAATGACCTCACTTAATCCAGTTATCAAAATTGGAGACCAACTTGAAGAGGTTATACGTCGGCATCAAAAGCATGACCGAAAAGAGGCACGGTTAAAGGCAATAGAAATGCTGAAACTTGTTGGAATTCCTTCACCGGAAGAAAGAATGAGTAACTATCCTTTCGAGTTTAGTGGTGGCATGAACCAACGTGTCATGATTGCCATTGCTTTGTCGTGTAAACCTGACCTACTGATAGCAGATGAACCAACTACTGCACTTGATGTTACGATTCAAGCTCAAATACTGGACCTTATGCGGGACTTAAAAGACAAAATTGATGCATCGATCATTTTGATAACCCATGACCTTGGTGTCATTAATGAAGTGTGTTCACGAGTGATTGTTATGTATGGTGGCATGGTGATGGAAGAAGGCCCAATCGATGAAATTTTCGAGACGCCTAAACATCCCTATACAGTTGGTTTGATCAATTCAATACCAAAAATAACACATGGTAAAAAAGAAAAAATCATCCCAATTCCAGGGTATCCACCGAGTCTACTGAACCCACCGAAAGGGTGTCCATTTGCTTCAAGGTGTGACCATAGAATGAATATTTGTGTAGAAGAAACGCCTGTGTATCACTATGTTAACAGCGATCACAGAACAATGTGTTGGCTTCTAGATGAAGATGCACCTGAGAACCCTTTTAAAAGTCAGGGGGCAAAATAACATGAAAAAAGAAATTTTACTAGAACTTAAGGGTGTTAAAAAATATTTTGTCAAAAATAATGGTTTAGGAAAAAAGAACAAACAATTCATCAAGGCCGTGGATGGTGTAGATCTTGAAATTTATAAAGGTGAAACATTAGGCATTGTTGGAGAGTCTGGATGTGGAAAATCAACACTCGGAAAAATGCTTGTGAAACTACACGAGATCACAGAAGGACAAATATTATATGAAAACAATGATATTTCAGTTCTAAAAAATAAGGAACTCAAAAGCTACCGAAAAGAAGTTCAGATGATTTTCCAAGACCCGTACTCATCGATTAACCCACGTATGTCAATTGGTGAGACTCTGGCTGAACCCCTTCGTGTGCACGATATTGTGGAAAGTTCGGAGCGTACTGGTAGAGTTCAAGAACTACTTGAAACCGTTGGTCTTAGAAAATCACATATGTACAAGTACCCCCACGAGTTTAGTGGTGGCCAAAGACAACGTGTTGGAATTGCACGTGCTCTGGCTGTAAAACCTGAATTTCTAGTGTTAGATGAACCTATTTCAGCGCTGGATGTTTCCATTCAAGCACAGGTCACAAACACACTTGAAGATATTCAGAACAATATGAACCTGACCTATTTATTTATATCCCATGACCTAGCAATGGTTCAGTACATTTCTGACCGTGTCGGTGTTATGTACCTTGGTAAACTCGTTGAAATTGCAGACAAAATTGAGTTGTATAAAAACCCGAAACACCCTTACACACAGGCGTTATTATCCGCAATTCCTGTGGTAGATAGGTCAAAAGAAAAGCAAGAAAAAATCATTTTAAAAGGCGATATCCCGAGTCCAATGGATCTCCCAACAGGGTGTCGATTTAGGACACGGTGTCAATATGAAATGGAGGTGTGTAGTCAAAAAGAACCTGAACTTGTTGAAATTTCGAAAGGGCATAAAGTTGCATGTCATTTGAAGAGCACCAGTAGAATGTAAAACAATAGGGGGAATTTTAATGTTTAAGAAAAAACTTTCAATGCTTTTGGTCGTGTGTATGGTATTGGGTGTACTTGCGGGATGTTCATCTACACCAACAAACACAACAGGTGAGTCAACAGATTCAGCTGCTAACACTGAATCGACAAAATCATCAGAGTCTACAAGCAGCTCAACAGCAAAGACTGACTCAACAGATTCAGGCAAAGAAAAAGTTATCAGAATCACATTAGGAGAAGGCGCGAAGACTTATGACCATACGCTTAATGAAGATGGCGATGGAACGGGTGTCTTAATACATATGTTTGATGCTCTGGTTTATGAAGATCGTGGAAAAGTAGTACCAGCAGCAGCGAAGAGCTGGGACATCAGCTCAGATGGTTTAACATATACATTCCATATAGATGAAAAATCAATGTGGAGTGATGGCAAGCCGGTTAGAGCACAAGACTTCGAGTACGCATTCAAAAGACTTGCAAATCCAATGACGGCTTCTGGCGTGGCTGGCTCAGCCTTCTTTATTAAAAATGGTATTGCAGTTGTAAATGGTGATCTACCTGTTGAAGAACTGGGTGTTAGAACAATTGACGATTCAACACTTGAAGTTGTCATGGCAGCACCTGGCGAATACTCAGAAAAGTCACTTCTGAACTTATTCCCATTACGTGAAGACATTGTTTCTGCTGACCCAGACCGTTGGGCTCTTGATCCAGCTACTTTAGGTGTATCTAATGGTGCATTTAAATGTGTTGAGTTAAAGCAGAACGAAAGTATGACACTGGTTAAAAACGATAAATTTAGAAATGCAGACAAAGTTAAAATCGATAAAATGGAATACTACTTTATTCCAGATTCATCAACAGCTCTAAACTCTTATCTTGCTGGAGATCTTGAATGTGTTGCAAGAGTTCCTGCATCACAAGTCCAAACACTACTAGTAGAAAATCCAGAGTTCTACCTTACAAGCTCGTTTGGTCTTGAGTATTTAGAGTTCAACACAGCTGTAAAACCTTTTGATGATGAAAGAGTTAGAAAAGCATTTTCACTTGCAATGGATAGAAAAAAGCTTGCTGAAAAAGTTATGGGCAGTGGTGTAATTCCTGCAGCGGCACTGGTATCACCAGGTTATGTTGTTGGAGATACTGATTTCAGAAATTACTCTGAAGAGTCTTATGACATCGATATAAGTGGGCCAAATGTAGCAATGGCACAACAACTTATGAAAGACGCTGGCTACCCAGGTGGAAAAGGTTTCCCAAAAGTTATTCTAACAAGTGAAGCAGTTTCGACAAGCCAAAGAATGTCAGAAGCATTTGTAGAAATGTGGCGTGAACATTTAGGTGTGGAAGTAGAAATTTCTGCTAAAGAGTTCCAAGTTATGTATGACGAACTTAGAGAAGGTGACTTCCAAGTCGTAGGTAACATTACGGTTGCGGGCTTTGCACACCCACTGGCTCCACTTGATATTTTCATTAAAGGCAGTGATATGAACTTTACAAACTTTACAAGCCCTGTGTATGACAAGCTTGTTCATGAAGCTAAAATGTCACTTGATAAAGATGTTGCAGTTCAAAAGATGCATGAAGCTGAAGATTTTATTATGAACAAACACATTATTGCTCCAATGTTCTATACAGTAGAAAGAATTCTTGTGAAACCATATGTTGTTGACTACCAAGTTATCAATTCATATAGAGATTTCAACTACGCTGATGTAGATTCTTCACAAATGTAAGTAAAGTTTTGAAGGGGCTTTAAGCCCCTTCGATTCTAAATAAGTAGGAGGCAAGTCATGTTAAGAACAAATAAAAATAAGTTGGTTATGCAAGCTGTTCAGGGTGAAATTAATCCTCCCAAAGACATTATTGACAAAGGAAGAGATGGCATTCACAGAATACTACCAATGACAGATGCCATTACATTTAATGTTAATGTGGGTGACTCGGCTTATGGTTGGCAAGCCGACCATGTGGAACCGTCAGTTTCAATTAGTCATTCTGATGAAGGCAAACAAAGTGGTTTGGTTCGCTTAGCATGTGTTGGCAATAAAGCTGTCGTTGCTGAAGGTGAAGCAAAAGGTGAAGTCGGTTTTATTTTAGGCAAACATGGTGGTGCATGGAATGTTGTGACACAGTTTTCGCAGGATGCTATGGAGAAAATGACATATGGTGAAAAAATCAATATTAAGTCATTTGGTCAAGGGCTAGAGCTACTAGATCACCCTGAAATCATGGCAATGAGTATTGATCCAGAACTTCTTGAAAGTATTGATATTAAAGAAGAGGATGATGGAATAACGGTACCAGTAACCGCTGTCGTTCCGGGATATCTACTGGGTTCAGGTGTCGGATGTGGCCCTGCTCAAGTTGGAGATGTAGACCTAATGACAGGAGATGCAGAACTTCTTACAAAACTGGGACTGGATACGCTCTGTCTGGGTGATTTTGTCTTAATTGAAGATGTAGATCATAGCTTTGGTACGGGTGTAATTAAGGGTGCTACAAGTATTGGCGTTGTTATTCATGGAGACAGTTTTATTGGGGGACATGGGCCAGGTATTACACCGATTCTTACTTGTAAAACAGATAAAATTCGTGGTGTGATAGATGCTTCTGCAAATCTTAAAAAGTATATTTAGTTAAAAAGTTAAGGAAGTGAAATTGTGAAAACCAATGAGAAAAATGTAGTTATGATGGGTCTTCAGGGGGAAATTAGTCACCCAGAAAACAAGGATTATGTTGTAAGCCATGATGGAAGGGCTTGTTTTATACCGAGATCGGGCAGCATCAACTACAATGTTAAGCTTGGAGATTCTGTTATGAACTGGGTGGGCGAAGATATAACCCCAGGCGTAAGTACAAGCCATCCCAAAAAAGATCAAATGGAAACCTATGTTCAACTTGCATGTATTGGGAATGAGGCACGCGTCATTTCTGGTGAGGCAAAAGGTGTAACAGGTTATGTAACTGGAAAAATGTCATCTCAAGGTCAAAAGCAAATTACGATTGACTTCAAAGAAGAAGACCAAGAATCAATGCAAGTCGGTGACAAAATATTCATTAAGTCATATGGGCAAGGTCTTGGATATAAAGATTTTCCTCAAGTTAAAGTTATGAATATTGATCCTAAACTGTTAAAAGTACTGGGTGTTCGAGAAGAAAAGGGATCGATTATTGTTCCAGTAAAGATGGTTATAGATCAACATTTTAATGGATCAGGTACAGGTGAAGGTGGACCACTGGAAACAGATATATCTATTGGTGCTTCAGCACTTGAAGATATTAAAGAGCATGGTATGGACGACCTGAAATTTGGTGATCTGGTATTACTGCGCGGTTCCGACAATGTGTATGGAACATCATATTTAGAAAAGGCTTCAAGTATTGGTATTGTCGTGAGTGGTCAAAGTCAAATGGCTGGGCGTGGACCTGGTGTTGCTGTGATCATGTCGAGCAAAGACGGCATTATTAAAGAAGAGATTAGCGTACATGCAAATCTGAGTACTTACTTACCAAAGCTGAAGTAAATATATAGCAAATAAATTTAGAACAGTTCTGAGGAGGAAAAACCATTGAATATTAAACCATTAGGAAGCAGAGTCATGATTAAAGAAGTTAGAGCAAACGAGACGACTCAAAGTGGCATTATTTTGCCTGAAGCTTCAAAGGAAGCAACAAACATTGCTGAAATTGTAGCAATTGGAAGTGGTACCAAAGATGATCCGATGCAGTTAAGCGTTGGTGAACGTGTAATTATTGCTAAGTTTAGTGGCACCCAGATTGAATTCGAAGGTGAAACTTTAATCGTAATGGAGCAAAACCAAGTGCTGGCAATTGTTGCAGATTAAGCTCAAATCATAACGGAATAGTGTGAATTACTAGGTATACAGAAATCAGCTATGAGATGATTTTACATATAGATACGTTCGGGAGGACTTAAAATGGCAAAGGAATTATTATTTGGTGATGAAATTAGACGCAGACTTGAAGATGGTGTAAACAAACTTGCAGACACGGTTAAAGTAACCCTAGGTCCTAAAGGTAGAAATGTAATTCTTGATAAGGGTTTTGGCTCACCGCTGATTACAAACGATGGTGTAACAATTGCTCAGGCCATAGAGCTTGAAGACACATTTGAAAATATGGGTGCCCAGCTCGTCAAAGAAGTCGCAACAAAAACCAATGAGATTGCTGGTGACGGCACAACAACAGCTACTGTTCTTGCACAAGCAATCATCAGAGAAGGCACTAAAAATCTAGCAGCAGGTGCAAATCCTATGATTTTAAAATACGGGATAGAACGTGCGGTACATGTTGCGATTGAGGAAATTTTAAAAATATCATCTCCGGTAATCAGCCGAGAGGAAATAGCAAATGTAGCTTCTATTTCAGCTTCAAATGATGTTATCGGAAATCTCATTGCTGATGCAATGCAAAAAGTTGGCAAAGACGGGATCATTACTGTTGAAGAGTCTAAAACCATGCAAACCGAACTTGATGTTGTTGAAGGTATTCAGTTCGACCGTGGTTACCTATCTCCTTATATGTCGACCGATATGGAAAAAATGGAAGCCAAATTGGAGAATCCATTCATTCTTATCGTGAATAAAAAAATCTCGAATATACAAGAACTACTTCCTATTTTAGAAAAGGTTGTTCAATCAGGTAAGAAGCTACTTATTATTGCTGAAGACGTTGAAGGTGAAGCGCTTGCAACGCTTGTAGTTAATAAAATACGCGGCACTTTTGAGTGTGTTGCAGTTAAAGCACCGGGTTTTGGAGAGAGAAGAAGTGACCTCCTACAAGATATGGCTGTTATGACTGGGGCAACTGTAATTTCTGAAGACTTAGGTATTGACCTTAAAACAATTGAACTCGATATTTTAGGAACAGCACATCTTGTAAAAGTGACAAAGGAAAACACAACACTGGTGAGTGGTGCTGGTGACCAAACACAAATTGATGCACGAGCAAAACTCATCATGAACCAAATTGAAGAAACAAGCTCAGATTACGATAAAGAAAAACTTCAGGAAAGACTGGCTAAACTTACGGGCGGTGTTGCGCTTATTAAAGTGGGGGCAGCAACAGAAGTGGAAATGAAAGAAAAGAAACTTCGAATTGAAGATGCTTTAAATGCAACAAAAGCAGCTGTTCAAGAAGGTATTGTTCCTGGTGGTGGTACATCCATGATTCGTGCCATTCCAGAGGTTTTAGAGCTTATAGAAACACTGGAGGGTGACGAAAAAACAGGGGCGAAAATTATTTGTAAGGCACTTGAGGAACCTGTTAGACGTATCGCAATTAATGCAGGTTATGAAGGTTCTATTATTGTAAACGAAGTTAAAAACTGTGAGAGTAATGTTGGTTTTGATGCACTTGTAGGAGACCTGGTTGATATGAAAGAAGCAGGAATTGTTGACCCTACAAAGGTTGAAAGATCAGCACTTGTAAATGCTGCGTCAATCTCAGCTTTATTCTTAACAACCGAAGCGGGTGTAGTAGAAATTAAAAAAGAGGTACCGGTTATGCCTCAAAATGAAATGGGTGGAATGATGTAATTTCACTCATGGGGCTTAAGATAGGGGAAATTAGGAGGAGAGCTATGAAACGAAAGTGGAAAGCATTATTAGCGGTAACATTGATTCTGGTTCTATTTGTTACAGGGTGTTCTGGTTCTAAAACGAGTGAAAGCAATTCAGATGCAAAGGTAACTAAAGACAGTCTGGTTGTTGGACGTACTGGAAGTTTGACATCACTTGATCCTCAAATGGTTGGTGATGCAGGTTCTGAAGCAATTGTTGGGAACATATTTGATACGCTTGTTCGCCAAAACAACGAGGGTGAGATTGTGCCAAATGTTGCAACAGAGTGGGATGTTGATGCGTCAGGTATGACCTATACATTCAAAATCAAAAAAGGCATTAAGTATCACAATGGCCTTGAAATGACTGCACATGATGTCAAATTTACTCTTGATAGAGCTGCAGAAGCACCAATGGCTGCAGAGCTTGTTGAGTGTGTGAGTGGTGTTGAAGTTATTGATGACTATACGGTAAAAATCTACATGGCTTACTCATATGGTCCATTTATTGTTCTTCTGGGTGCACCACAACTTGCAATTGTTAATGAAAAAATCGTTGAGGAATATGGCGAAGGTTTAGGTCGGAATCCAGTAGGTTCGGGTCCTTACAAGTTTGTTGAATGGGTCGCTGGTGACAGACTGGTTTTAGAAGCATTCGAAGACTACCACAGAGGTGTAGCACCAATAAAAAATCTTACTATTAAGCTGGTTAATGATACAAGCACGGGTTTCATTGCACTTGAAAACAATGAGTTAGACGCATTTATCGGACTATCTCCAGTAGACCGTGAGAATGCGAAAAAGAACGCGTCATTAACTTATTACGAAACTCAAGCGCTAAGATCATCATATCTGTCATTTAATACAGAAAAAGAGCCGTTTAATGATCCGCTTGTGAGACAAGCAGTGGCACATGCTCTAGATTATAATGCAATCTTAGATATTTCTACAAATGGTTCGGGTGCTCTAGCCTCAAACCATATTTCGCCAATGGCATTTGGATATACAGATGAAGTTCAGCAGTATGAACGCGATGTTGAAAAAGCTAAAGCTTTATTAGCTCAAGCAGGTCATCCGAATGGATTCAGCACAAAAATTATGGTGTCCAGTTCATCGGGGGCTAAAGAAGCACAGGTGTTACAAGCAGGCCTTAATGACATTGGTGTCACCGCTGAAATAGAACAATATGAAAGAGGTACATTCCTTGATATGGGTATTCAAGGTGAGTTCGATATTTTGACAGGGGGTTGGGGTTACTTAGCTGCCGATGCTGACCAAGGTCTTTATGCTGTCTACCATTCAAGCCAAATTGATAGTATCAATATGGCACGTTATAACAATCCAAAACTGGATGCGTATCTTGAAATTGGACGTAAAAGTCCAGATCCTGCTGAGAGACTTGAAGCATACAAAAAGGCGACACACTTGCTTCATGACGAGTCACCAACGATTCCATTCTTCTGGCAAACATCAAATATTGTAGCAAACAAAGACTTAAAGGGTGTGGAAGCCCTTCCCCTTGGATTCTACTACTTCCACGATTTTAGTTGGTAAACACTAACGTATGATTGAATAAATATGCTAATGCCAAGCTTAAGAAGGCTTGGCATTAGTTGTATTACCCAATTTTGATAAAGCGGAGGTCAAATATGTATAAATATGTACTGAAACGACTTTTACTATTCATTCCAGTTTTACTGTGTGTCACTTTAATCGTATATGGAATACTCGAACTCACACCTGGTGATCCTGCAAGAATGATATTAGGTCAAAAAGCAACTCAAGAATCAATCGAAAAGTTAAACAAAGAACTTGGATACGATAAACCCTTTGCGGTTCGTTACGTTAATTACGTTGGAAATGCACTTCGAGGGGACTTTGGGAAGTCATTTAGAACCAAGGTACCTGTTTTTGAGGAAATTTTCTCTAGGTTCCCAGTTACTTTAAAACTGGCAGCCATGTGTACAGTGTTTTCAGTCTGTGTCGCCATACCATTTGGAATTATATCTGCAGTTAAAAGGTACTCCGTTATTGATGGTCTCAGTACAGTGACGGCACTGTTACTTGCATCTATACCAGATTTTTGGCTAGGCCTGTTACTTATACTCGGATTCTCACTGGGGTTAAGGTGGTTTCCTGCGATTGGTGCCAGCTCTTTCAAACACTTTATCTTACCAACACTAACACTTTCAGCTGTGAGTATTGCTGTTTTTATTAGAATGACACGTTCAACTATGTTAGAAGTTGTTGGCCAAGATTACATAAGAACCGCAAGGTCAAAAGGTGCAGACAAGCATACAATTATTTGGAAACATGCTCTTAGAAATGCAATGATCCCAGTGGTTACATCAATTGGTATGGACATATCGGCTTTGTTAGGTGGAACAGTCCTAGTCGAGTCTGTATTTGGCATGCCAGGTGTAGGCACTCTTATAATACAGGGACTGAGAAGCAAAGATGTACCTATTGTAATGGCTTCAGTTATTTTTATGTCATTTACAGCGGGAATTATCAATTTAATTGTAGATATTTCGTATGCCTATATAGATCCAAGAATAAAGGCTCAATACAGATAGTTGAAGGGAGGACGTATGGCAGAGTATCAGAAAAAATCTCAGTGGGCAAGTGTATGGAAACGATTAAAAAGAAATAAACTCGCAGTACGAGGTTTGCAAACTTTAACGTTTCTTATATTGGTCTCAATATTCGTACCATTTTTTATAGATTATGATACATACGTTATCAAACAAGATGTTATGAATAGGTTGCAAGCACCGAGTTTTCAACACTTGTTGGGTACAGATTCAATGGGCAGAGATACGCTTGCGCGTATGATTTACGGGAGCCGTGTATCTCTATTTATTGGTTTTTTAGTTGTAGGGGTTTCCCTAAGTATTGGTGGTCTATTGGGATCAATTGCCGGTTTTTATGGTGGCAAAGTAGACAATATTATCATGAGAAGTATGGATGTTTTAGCCTCTATTCCTGGTTTGCTACTGGCGATTTCCATTGTAGCAGCACTGGGTCCTAATTTTATAAACCTAATGCTGGCCCTAAGTATTGGTGGTATTCCAAGGTATTCAAGGGTTGTAAGGTCTTCTGTTATGACTATAAAAGGTGTTGAGTTTATTGAAGCTGCAAGAGCGATTGGTGCAAGCGATGGACGTATAATATTGGTTCATGTTCTTCCCAATACATTTGCTGCAATCATTGTTCAAGCGACTATTGGACTGGGTGGCGTTATTATTGCAGCGGCTGGACTCAGTTTCTTAGGACTTGGGATTATGCCTCCAAATCCTGAGTGGGGCGCTATGTTGTCAGAGGGTAAGGAGTTTATTCGTTATTCTCCATATTTGGTTTTATTCCCAGGCATAGCAATTATGGTAACAGTGTTGTCGCTCAACTTACTGGGTGACGGCTTACGTGATGCACTCGACCCTAAAATGAAGAGATAGAGGTGAAGACGTTGGAATCGAATTTACTAGATGTAGAAAATCTATTTGTAGGTTATGAAACAGATGATGAGAATGTAAAAGCTTTGAATGGTGTCTCCTTTAGTATGAAACGAGGTGAAACATTAGGTATTGTTGGAGAAACAGGTGCAGGAAAAACGACAACTGCCCTAAGTCTAATGCAGCTTCTCCCAGAATATACTGGGAAACTTTATAGTGGACACATGTCCTACAATGACTTTTCAGTGGAATCAGCAACAGAAAATGAAATGCGTGCTATACGTGGCGGAAAAATCTCAATGATTTTTCAGGACCCTATGACCAGTTTAAATCCTGTACTAACCATTGGAGATCAGATCGGTGAAGTCCTAAAGTTTCATACCAAGTTAAACATAAAGGAAATGGAAGATAAAGTTGAGGAAATGCTTGAACTTGTTGGTATTCCGCCTCAAAGAAAAAATGAATATCCCCACCAATTTAGTGGCGGGATGAAACAAAGGGTTGTTATAGCAATTGCTCTAGCTTGTGATCCAGAGCTCCTGATTGCAGACGAACCTACAACGGCTCTTGATGTAACCATTCAGGCTCAGGTTCTAGATATGATGGAAGAGCTAAAAAAGAGACTGAACACCTCTATGATCTTAATTACACATGACCTTGGCGTAGTTGCTCAGACTTGTGACAATGTAGCCATTATGTATGCAGGTGAAATCATAGAATATGGTTCAGTGTATGACATCTTCGAAAGTAAGAGTCACCATCCTTATACCACTGGATTATTCGGCTCAATTCCTAAACTAGCAGATACAAGTAAAAGGCTGAACCCAATACCAGGACTAATGCCTAATCCTGCTGACCTACCATCTGGATGTAAGTTCCACCCACGATGTCCATCTTGTATGGAGATTTGTAAAACTGATAATCCTGAGGACGCAATTCTCGGAACACAACGTATAAAATGCCATTTGCTTAACAAAACTTCTGGGGGTGTCTAAAATGAGTGATCCATTAATTCAAATAAAAAGCCTTAAAAAATACTTTAAGACTCCAGGCGGAAATCTACATGCGGTTGATGATGTAAATCTAACCATTGCAAAAGGAAAAACGCTGGGGGTTGTTGGTGAATCTGGGTGTGGTAAGTCCACGCTTGGACGTACAGTTCTACGACTACTCGAAGCCACAGAGGGTGAAGTTTTATATAAAGGCGAAAATATACTTGAGTTTGATAAAAAACAAGTGAAAGAAATGCGTAAAGAAATGCAAATTATTTTTCAAGATCCTTACGCTTCACTTAATCCAAGAAAAACAGTTTCAGAAACGATTGAGGAACCCATTACAGTCAATAATCTATTAACAGATAAAGAGGAAATTCGTAAACGGGTTCAAGAACTGATGAAAATTGTTGGTCTTTCTGATCGACTTATTAACACCTACCCCCACGAACTGGATGGTGGAAGACGTCAACGTATTGGTATAGCCAGAGCACTTGCACTTAATCCTAAGTTTATTGTATGTGATGAGCCAGTAAGTGCACTGGATGTAAGTATCCAGGCACAAATTATTAACCTACTTATGGATCTGCAAGATGAACTGGGTCTGAGCTACATGTTCATTACACACGACTTGTCAGTTGTAAGATATATTTCAGATGAAATTGCGGTGATGTATTTAGGTCAGTGTGTTGAGCGTGCGCCAAGTGATGAACTATTTAACAATCCAATTCACCCGTACACAAAAGCCCTGCTTAGTGCCATTCCTGTTGCAGACCTAAGCCAGCGTGACAAGAAAAGAGAAATTATACGTGGTGAAGTTGTAAGTCCAATCAATCCAAGTCCGGGGTGCCGCTTTGCACCAAGATGTGCACACAAAAGTGAAGGGTGCAAAACAGAAGACGCAACTTTAAGAGAAGTATCTAAAGATCACTGGGTTTCATGTACAGTCCTACACAATGAAAACACAAATTAGAACAAACAAATTTATTGAGAATCAATTTAAACCAACAATTGTATACCTGGAGGTGCTGGTATGTCACAGTTTAACAGCAAACTAATGGAAGGACTATCACAAGCTTTTGGACCGAGTGGAGAAGAAGGAGAGATCAGAGATTTTATTACTTCTGAGATCAAAGAACATGTGGATAGCCTTAAAGTAGATAATCTCGGCAATTTGATTGCACATAAAAAAGGATCGGGAAAAAAAATAATGCTTATGGCACATATGGACCAAATTGGTGTTATTGTAACAGACATTGATAAAGAGGGGACTCTAAAGTTCTCCGAAATTGGTGGTGCAAATCCTGAAATTTATTTAGGACAACGCATTGTTTTTAAGAATGGTACTGAAGGTGTTATAGCATCTTCAAAGGGTGAAAAAAAGGGAAAAACTGAAATAAAACATTTATATATAGACCTTGGACTCTTAACAAAAGAAGCGTCTAGCAAACGCGTGAACATCGGAGACATGGGTGTCTTTAAGTCAGATTATTACGAAACAGAATCGTCTGTTGTGTGTAAATGTGCTGATGATAGAGTGGGCTGTTATACATTAATTGAAATGCTTAAAAGTCCACTAAAAACAGATAACGATGTTTATTATGTGTTTACAGTTCAAGAAGAACTGGGTGCACGAGGTGCTAAACCTGTTGCATACGATATTAACCCTGATGTTGCTCTCGCTATTGATGTTACATTTTGTGGTGGATCACCAGAAGACCACAAAGTGGCAGTAAAAATGGGTGACGGCGCTTCTGTTAAAATTAAGGATGGCTCAATACTGTCGCATATCGATGTGCGTACTAAACTCATTGAGCTCGCTGAAAATAATAGTATAAAGTACCAACTAGAAATCATTGAAAGAGGTGGCACAGACGTTGGAACTGCACATTTAGTACGCTGTGGAATCCCTTCAGGCGGCGTGTCAATACCAACGCGTTATGTCCATACACCTCATGAAATTTTTTCTAAGTTTGACGTATCTGAAGCAATAAAGCTACTTCTAGCATTTATATCAAGCTAATGCGTACGAATGGAGAATTATGGAGGTTAAAATGATTGCAACAGAAGCTTTTTTAAAAGAACTTTGCAACGCATACTTTATATCCGGGTCGGAATATAAATCAAAAGAAATTATTATAGATGGCTTTAAGCCATATATAGATTCATATGAGATGGATAAATTGGGCAGCCTAATCTTTGAAAAAAAGGGGACTGGTCCTTTAAATATAATGTTAATTGCGCACATGGACGAAGTGGGTTTGATGGTCTCAGATATTTTAGAAAACGGTTTTGTGAAGATCACAAATATAGGGGGAGTAGACCCTATTACTTTGTTGGCGCAAGAAGTTGAAATACAAGGCGATAAAAATATTTATGGCGTTATTGGAACAATACCAAAAGAGTTATGTGAAGAAGATGATGATAAAGCGTTTAAAATAGATGAACTGTACATAGATACGGGGTATTCCAAAGAAGCTTTGTCTAAACTGATCAAGATTGGTGACCATGTTGGTATCGTTCGTGAGAGTATGATGCTTCAAAACGACCATCTTGTGGGACATGGACTTGATGATAAAGCAGGTGTAGCAACCTTATATGAAACAGTTAAGGAGTTGAATAAAATTGGTCATAATAATTCAATTTACTACACAGCCTCAGCCCAAGAAGAAGTAGGTATTAGGGGTGCGTTCACATCAACCTATAAAGTGAATCCGGATATTGTAATAGCAATAGATGTTGGCTTTGGCAAAACACCTGAACTGGATGATGAAGATTCTGTAGAGTTAGGCAAAGGCCCTGGAATTATTCTAGGATCAACAGTTCACAAGAAGTTGACCCAAAGACTCATAAAAACAGCAAAGGACTATGGCGTAGAATTCCAGCACGAACTCTTCCCAAATCATACAGGGTGTGATGCTGATGCAGCCTTAGCGACACGTATGGGCATTCCGTGTATTGGCATTTCTGTTCCTATTCGTTATATGCATACCAATATCGAAACCGTGGTAACACATGATGTTGTAAACACAGGGAAACTGCTCGCTCGATTTATCAATGAGCTAAATCATGAGAATTTGGAGGCCCTACTATGTTTCTAAAACAACTGGCTGAGCTTTCGGCTGTTACAGGGGATGAGTTTGCTGTTAGAGATTTTATCAAAGAACAGTTAAAAAATCTGGATATAGAATATGAAATTGATTTGATTGGAAATGTAATTGTACATAATCAAGGTGTCATACAAGAAAAACTAGCCTTTTTCACACATATGGATGAAGTGGGATTCATGATTTCAGGTATAGACCCAGCAGGATTTTTAAAAATAAAAGCTGTCGGTGAAGTGGATGAAAGAAGTATTGCCTCAAAGTCAGTCGTAGTTGGAGATAAAAGAATCAACGGTGTTATTGGTTCAAAAGCCATTCATTTGAAAAAAAGAAGCGAGTTTGGCAAAGCACTAAGTATAAAAGAGTATTACATCGACATTGGTGCGACGTCTAAAGAAGATGCAGAGAGACATGTATCAGTTGGTGAATATGCTTCATTTAAGAGTGGTTACAAAGAGTTTGGACTAGACCAAATAAAAGTGAAGGCGGCGGACAGTCGAGTGAGTATTGCTGTTCTTCTTGAACTGCTTAGTCTCAAAATCGATCGTGACTTCTACGTTGTTTTCACTGTTTTAGAGAAGTTAGAAGCGTTTGGACTGGATGGATTTAGCTCTATAGGTTCAAAAACATCATACAGAAGAGTAGCCCCTGATTTAGCAATAACCTTAGGTGGGGTTCCCTGTGCAGATATGCCAGAAATGAAGTCAACAGACATTGTTGCAAAGTTGGGTGACGGACCAGTGCTTTCGAGTATGGACAAAGAAACGGTGTATGATAGTCAAACACTTAAAAGAGTTCGAGAAATTGCAGGTCAAAAGAATATTAAGATACAAAATAATATGAAGCTGGATTTAAGGGGCTTTAATCATGTTCATGGAAGCAATTCTGTAATGAAACGCACTGTATCATTTGGATTACCTGTCCGTTATATTGACACCCCTGTCAGTACAGTTAAAAAAACAGATGTTCAAAGTCTTTTAAACTTGGTGAAAGCCTGTGTTGAGGAGGACATTTTATGAACCATTCAAGAAAGTATGCAGAACAAGTATTTATGAATCCGGTACGTCAAGAACTGGACAATATATTTCAGGTTTCTGAGGTTGAAGCGGTTAACTCTTTAGGTCCTTTTATCAAAAAGAAGTTTGTCTATGGCTTTACATTATACGGAACAAAAAATGCTTCTGACACCCTACTCAATCAGATTGCTGAGACCATTACAACGATGTTTCCTGATCTAGAGGGCCTTAACCGTGAAAAACAAGCTATGATTCTACAAAATATATATAGACACGGTGCATTTGTACCCGTGCTTCTCGATAAAGAAATAGATGAACTTGAAGACCCCAATAGTTTAATCCCAACGGATTTTATGGAGACTATTCTAAGTAAAAACAGTGTTGCTGATGTTCTTAGAGTAGATGGAAGCAATCAACCCATTGAAGTGGTAGAACATTTGCTTCATTTCATCACAACTCTAGGCTTTGGATATACTATGCCTGATGATTGGGCATTCACATCAGATGCGTCCAAGTTTTTGGAAGCCTTAGATGAAGCTATTGCAGCAGGTATTTTTAATATTTCTGGATTTTTAAATGAAACAGACAATATTGAAATTGAGAACTTTATGATCCGTAAAGAGTTTGGATATTGGCTCATAACAACCTGTTGGGATGTTCAGTCACGTTACGGTGAAAAAACTGATGAATGGACAATTAATACAAGAAGCGAGTTAAAACACAGACTCCCACTGGCATATGATCTGTTTACGAATACGGTTGAATCCCTTATGTTTGATCCTAGCGGTTCTGATTTAGATAAGTATTTAAATAAAACAATCTAGTGATATTGCATTTAGCCTAAGGAGGTTGTGGTGAAAATTATCGAAGAGGTATTTATAGAAGGTGCTTTTAAAACCACAGTTCATGGATATTCTCTGGGCTCAGGTGTTATGACCATTGGACCTGATTTTAGGTGTATAGCGGGTGAAAATGAGCAAGGTGAAATAGTTCATGAAGTCATTCCAATTAAAGAAAAAGCAGTATTACTCAATATGCCTATTCTAAGAGGATTTTATAATTTTTTTATAACCCTGTATTGGCTAATTGAAGCCCAGTTTGTACTAAAGAAACTGAATTCAATGAGTCAAAAGGGTCAGACTGATTTTAAAGCAAAAAAACAATCAAGTAAACGAATCAATACCGTGTCCATAAAAACATTTTGGTCACTTATGTTATTTACGGTGATAACTTTGTTTTACATGGCTACAGCAAACGCCATAACTAAAGGCGTTATTTCAGTTATGCAGGTTTACGACATAAGTTCTAAACAAATTATTGCATTCAAAATGCTAAACAATACCATGTACTATGGACTATTTATTCTTCTCATGTTTCTTTCTATGCAAGGAAAAAGATGGGGTGGATTTACAGCAAGTACCCATATGGCCATTCATTGTTTAGAAAATGAGCTTTCGATGATAATCCAATCACAGGTTGCAAGAAAGTATTCACCGCTCCATCAAAGAAGTGGAAGTTTGTACATTGTAATGACTTTATGGAGTTTGATCATGGTGAGCAGTTTATGGCTCTCGCCTATGACAACAACAAATCTAATTACAAGATTTTTTCTTGTTTTTCTTGTAATAGGTTTTGGTTATGAACTCAGAGTGCTCTTTGGAAAAGACGATCATAAACTGAGCAGATGGATTAGTGAAGTGGGATTATATATTCAGCTTTTACTGGTTTCGGGTGCAACCGATAGGCAAATTGAAATTGCTTTAACATCTATGAATCACGTGGTACCTATGGAAGATGGTAAAGATTCCTGGGCAGTGCTTTAAAATGGTTCAATTGGGGTTATTAATTAGAATTACATTTCCCCCAATAATAAATCAGTCATATTTAAACCCTAATATTAATCGCAGACTGGGGATATGTATTAATAAAAAAGTGTACTAATAAAGTTTAAATAGACATTAGACAGCCATATTGAGATCAATCTGGTTGTTTTAGGTCTATTTTTTTTATTTTGAGGAATATACACAAAATTGGCATAGAGATTGCAATTATAAAAAGTTGTACCATTAATTTGTACCGAGACAGGGGAGGCCATACATGTTAGAAATATTCAGAATTAGAAAATCAAAAGACCTATACAATCCATTGATACTTCACAATTTTGTTGAAGTTGAGAAAAACAGGTGGATTGAAATTGAGTCTCTTGAAAAAGTAACAAAAGAATCTATTATTCAGTTTTTAGAAATGGAAGAGCAAACAGGTATGAAAGTTATTGGTTTCACTGAACAGAGTTTCCAGGTAGGAACAATTAAGGACTGGGATCACTCTGGGTGGATTAAATAAAAGAAGGGGGCACAAAAATGGAGTACAGAAAGTTAGGTAGAACAGGGGTTAAAGTATCCCCATTATGTATGGGCACAGATGCATTTGGCGACCCGACACCAGCAGAAGAGTGTATTAAAATGATGCACTGCGCAATGGACGCAGGCATTAACTTATACGATACGGGTGACTCGTATGCTGAAGGTGAGGGCGAAAAAATTATTGGTCGTGCACTTAAAGAAAGTGGCCGAAGAGACTCAGTTATGATTGCAACAAAGTGTGACCATGGTCAAAGACGCCCGGGTCTAACACTAGACGAGTTTGTTCCAGACCATGGTCCAAATACAAATGGACCTACACGCCTCAACATTATTCGTGCATGTGAAGAGTCTCTAAAAAGATTCCAAACAGATTATATTGACCTTTACCAAATTCATAGAATGGATGCAGATATTCCAATTGATGAAACACTAAGCGCCCTAACAGATTTAGTACGTCAAGGCAAAATCCGTTATATTGGTTGTTCTACGCACCCGGCATGGGCAGTAACAGAAGCCATTATGATGAGTGAACTTAAAGGTTATGCAAGATACGTATGTGAACAACCACCGTATAACTTACTCGACAGACGTATTGAAAACGAACTGCTTCCAATGGCAAAACAATTCGACATGGGTGTTGTTACTTGGTCACCAATGGCAATGGGTGTCTTAACAGGCCGTTATGAAAAAGTGGGCGAGTACCCAGCGGGTTCAAGAGCAGCACTACGAGGCGGATTCTACGGAGACCGTGTAACTGCAAAAGGTATTGAAGTGGGTAAGAAATTCTGTCAGCTTGCAGCTGATAAAGGTCTTTCACCATACCAGCTTGCTGTACTTTGGGTTAAAGACCAACCAGGCATTACTGCACCACTGATTGGGCCAAGAACTTACGAGCAGCTACAAACATTCTTACCCGTTCTAGACATGAAGCTGGATGATGAAACCAGAGAAGCGTGTGACGTACTGGTACCTCCGGGATCAGCAGTAGCAAACTTCCACAATACAGCTGACTGGATGAAGGGGCAAATCCTTTAATGCCAGTATAAATAGAAATATAGCTGAGTAAATGAATTGAATAAAGTGAATATGGATTTAGGAAAATAGGAGGACTGTAATGAAAGTCAGTTTTGGGAAAAGAAATTTTGCACGACTTGCAATAATGCTTTGTTTCATCATGATGTTTACAGCTTGCTCGAGTGGCTCATCATCTGATGTTAAAAAAGACAGCAGTGCCAAAAGAGAAGATGCCGTACTAATTTCTCCATCACCAGATACACTCGATATTCAGAATACAGATTCAGCAGGTGGGCTTAGAATACTTGCAAATATTCATGAAACACTCATAAGATACGACGAAACAGCGATGAAATTTGTTCCACTGGCTGCAGAGTCTTGGGAGGTTTCAGAAGACGGCAAAACGTATACGTTTAATTTGGTTCAAGGCAATAAGTTCCATAATGGTGAAGAACTTAAATCGTCAGATGTATTATTTACATATGAACGTGCTATGGTTTCACCATTTACAATGAACTACTTGTCTACAGTAGACTCAATAAAAGCTCTAGACGATTATACAGTTGAAATTCAACTAAAGTATGCATATGGTCCGTTTTTAAGTTTTGTTGCTCTGCCTCAGCTTGGACTTTTAAGTGAAGTGGCTGTCAACGAGCTTGGTGAGTCTTATAGTCGTGAACCTGTAGGTTCGGGACCTTACAAGTTCTCTGAGTGGAAAAGTGGAGAAAGTGTAGAAGTTGTTGCACATGAAGACTACCACAAAGGGGCACCAGCAATTAAAAAGGTTCTTGTTAAATTCATTGAAGATAGAACAACACAAGTTATTGCACTGAAAAATGGTGAAGCAGATATTCTTTATGAGATTCCAACCATGGAAAAAGAAACCATGATCAAAAGTGAAGACTATAATTACTTTGAAATGGTAGCTGGGTTTATTGACTTCCTCATGATCAATAATGAATCAGAGTCATTAAAAGATCCAAAGGTCCGACTTGCCATAGCTAAAGTCATTGATTACGATGGTGTTTTAGAAGCCTATACTGGCGGCAATGGTATTGTGCCTAATACCCATATACCACCAGGAACATTTGGTTTTGACGATTCAATTAAAGCCATTGAAAAAAATGTAGAAGAAGCTAAAAAGTTAATGAAAGAGGCTGGACTGGAAGCTGGTTTTACAACACGTATTATGGTGAGTAACGAAGATGCAAATATTTGTGCACAAGTTATTCAGGCCAATCTACGTCAGTTAAATATTACAGCGGAAATCGAGCTTTATGAAGCAGGAACATTTATTGAAAAATCATACTCAGGTGATTATGAAATGCTGATCAGTGGTGCTGAATACCCTGGTGGCGATGCAGATGCGGGATTATATCCAATATTCCATAGTGGGCAGATCGATTCTCGTAATGCTGCTAGGTATTCTAATCCAAGAGTAGACCAGTTGTTAGATGAGGCAAGAATTTCAACAGATAGAGCTCGAAGAGAAGCTATCTACTCAGAACTCTCTAACATTCTACAGCAAGAAATGCCAATTATTCCTCTAGACATTCCGAATATTGGTACAGCATCAAATAGTAATCTTAAAGGTGTCACTGCAACACAACTGGGTTACATGTATTTTGATGAATGGAAATGGAGCGACCTATAAATAGAAATTCTAGAAAATAATCAAAAGCAACTGGTATAAGAGCTAATAAGTGACTATATTCAGTTGCTTTTTGTATAGAAAGGATAGTGAAATTAAAGGTTCACTATAAAGGTGACAAGTGTATAAGTATATTCTTAGAAGAATACTAATGATGCTACCAGTGCTGCTTGGAGCGACGTTTTTAGTGTATACAATTATTGAAATAACACCGGGCGACCCTGCAAAAATAATGTTGGGAAAAAGTGCCACAAAAGAATCTGTGGAGCAGTTGTCAGCAGAATTGGGACTCGATCAACCGTATCTTATTCGGTATTCAAAGTTTGTAGTAAATGCAGTCCAAGGTGACTTAGGCGTTTCTTATAAAACAAAAATTCCAGTTGCAGAAGAAATTTTTACTCGGCTTCCCGTAACTGTTAAACTCACATTTTTCTGTGTGCTCATATCTATTGTGGTTGGAATTCCGATCGGCATTATTGCGTCAATCAAACAATACTCCTTGGCAGACAGTTTTAGTACCGGTTTTGCCCTGCTTTTAGCATCCATTCCAGATTTCTGGCTGGGTCTTCTTATGGTACTTATGTTTTCCCTTGGAATGGGGCTTTTACCCGCTACGGGAGCTTCATCGCTCAAAAATTACATACTGCCGTCCATAACCCTATCTGCAATGAGTACAGCCGTTCTCATACGAATGACAAGATCAACGATGCTGGAAGTTATTAGACAAGATTATATACGAACAGCAAAGGCGAAAGGTGCAAAACAATTTAGAATCATTAAAGAACACGCAATTCCCAATGCTATGATTCCTGTTGTAACTGAAATTGGGATGGATGTTGCATCTTTACTGGCAGGTACAATTCTTGTTGAATCTGTATTTGGTATGCCAGGTGTGGGCACCCTATTGGTTAAAGGCATTCAGGGAAAAGATGTACCTATCGTACTAGGGTGTGTAACTGTAATTTCAGTACTTGCAGGACTAATAAATCTAATAGTAGATATTTCATATGCTTTTATTGATCCAAGAATTAAAGCGAGATATGAATCTTAGTGAAAGGAGTGACTGTATGGAATCAGCACAAAGTGGGAATACCCAATTAAGTGATATTTGGCACCGTTTAAAACAGAATAAACAGGCAATGACTGGGCTTATTATACTAGCAACCATAGTAATCGTTGCACTTACATCAAGTTTTATGTTCGACTATGAAACACAGGTTATCAATCAAAATATACCAAATAGACTTCAACCGCCGAGTCTCGAACATCCATTTGGGACGGATTCGTTTGGTAGAGATACCTTTGCAAGGGTCCTTTATGGTGGGAGAATCTCTTTATTTATAGGCTTTACCGTAACAATGATTTCTCTTGTTATTGGGGGTATGCTTGGCGCAATATCAGGTTATTATGGTGGGCGTATTGACAACATTATTATGCGTAGTTTGGATGTGTTACTGGCAGTGCCTCCAGTTCTACTTGCAATTGCTATTGTATCCGCACTGGGTGTAGGGATGAAAAACTTAATACTAGCCATGGTTATATCTGGAATTCCCAAATTTTCTCGTACCGTAAGGTCACAAGTTTTATCACTTAAAGATTCAGAATTTGTTGAAGCTGCAAAAATTGCTGGGTCTTCAAACTTTAGAATTATACTGGTACATATTATTCCAAATACCCTGGCCCCAATAATAGTGAAGGCTACAATGGGAATCGGACAAACTATAATTATGGCAGCAGGACTTAGTTTTTTAGGACTGGGAATTATGCCACCAAGACCAGAATGGGGCGCTATATTGTCTGAAGGAAAGAGATATATTGTGTATTCACCTTATCTTGTTCTATTCCCTGGACTAGCAATTATGTTGTCGGTTTTATCGCTTAATTTTATTGGAGATGGTCTTCGTGACGCGCTTGATCCCAAATTAAAAAATTAATGGTGTTATGGGAGGAAAAAATGTCTGAAAAAATACTAAACATTGAGAATTTAAGAGTAACCTACGAAACAAAAGACGAAATTGTACATGCTGTGAATGGTATTTCATTTGAAATAATCAAAGGGCAAACACTGGGCATTGTTGGAGAAACAGGCGCGGGAAAGACGACTACAGCACTGAGCATTATGAATCTTTTGCCTGAGAGAACCGGGAAGGTTAAAGAGGGTACAATTCATTTCAAAAATAAATCGATTATTGAGCTGGATGATAATGAAATGGTAGACATACGGGGTAATCAAATTTCTATGATCTTTCAAGACCCTATGACCAGCCTTAATCCTGTTAAAACTGTTGGCTTTCAAATTGACGAAATATTCTATCTACACACAGACTGGAATAGGGAAAAAATTGAGACAAAAACAGATGAGATGTTAGAGCTGGTTGGTATTCCACCAGAGCGGAAAAATGAATTTCCTCACCAGTTTAGTGGGGGTATGAAACAGCGTGTTGTAATTGCCATGGCTTTAGCGTGTGAGCCGGAAGTCTTGATAGCAGATGAACCCACTACTGCGTTAGATGTAACCATACAAGCGCAGGTTCTTAAAATGATGTACGAGCTCAAAACAAAACTTCAAACATCAATGATTTTAATTACCCATGACCTGGGCGTTGTTTCGCAAAACTGTGATACGGTTGCCATTATGTATGCTGGCGAAGTGGTTGAGAGTGGTAGTGTAAGTGACGTATTTGATGGTATAAATCATCATCCATATACCCAAGGTCTTTTTAATACAATTCCAAAATTAGAAGACACGGCTAAAAGGCTGATACCTATTTCGGGGAGTATGCCTGATCCAACCAATTTACCAAGCGGATGTAAGTTTCATCCGAGGTGCCCTAAAGTAATGGATGAATGTAAAGTGGATATTCCAAAAACTTCATACGCTAATAAGCATGGTATTAAGTGTCATTTAGCAAAAACAAATTAGGAAAATAAATTTATGAAACTTACAATTTAAGCAAGAGTTAGGGGGCATTTTATGTCAGCGCCACTGCTTCAAACCATCAATATAAAAAAACATTTCAAAACGCCAAGGGGCATGTTACATGCTGTAGATGGCGTTAATTTAACAGTTAATTCCGGCGAAACTTTGGGTGTTGTAGGTGAGTCCGGATGTGGTAAGTCCACACTTGGTCGCGTTATAGTGAACCTTCTTGAACAAACAGAGGGACAAGTTTTATACAAAGGAGAAGACATTAAGTCTTTGTCTAAAAAAGATAAGGCATTAATGCGACGAGAAATCCAGTTAATATTCCAAGATCCTTACGCTTCACTTAACCCAAGAAAGACAATAGGTAATATTATAGCTGAGCCACTTGTAGTTAGTGGAAATGAAAACGACAAAGCAGACGTAAAAAAACGTGTAAGTGAGCTGATGGAGATTGTTGGACTTTCTAAACGTTTAATAAACGCTTACCCCCACGAACTAGATGGTGGAAGACGACAGCGTGTTGGAATAGCACGTGCAATCGCACTTAAACCTCAGTTTATTGTTTGTGACGAACCTGTGAGTGCTCTCGATGTAAGTATTCAAGCACAAATACTTAATTTACTCATGGATTTACAAGATGAACTGAAGCTGGGTTATATATTCATTACTCACGACTTGTCTGTTGTAAAACATATATCAGATAGAATCGCTGTGATGTATTTGGGTCAATGTGTGGAGTTAACAAGCAGTGAAAATTTATTTAAGAATCCAAAACATCCGTATACAAAAGCGCTTTTGAAGTCAATTCCTAGAATTGATTCTAGGTCTCAAGAAGACGTTGAAATTATTAAAGGTGAGGTAACAAGCCCCATTAATCCAGAACCGGGGTGCCGATTTGCGCCACGTTGTGACTTTGTAACAGACAAATGCCTAAATAAAAACGTGGATCTTCGTGAAATTGATGAAAAACATTTTGTTGCATGTACTTTGTGGTGAATATAGCGAAATATTAAAGTGAAAATTGAAGGAGAAAAAATGAAACAAAAAATAGTAGTAGACAAATTGTTGGACGATGTATTTGCTGTTAAAGAGTCAGACTACTTAATTGTAACTGTAGATGATCATTCCAACACCGAGCTCATCGAAACATTGGTAGCTCAGACAAACGAAAATAAAATAAAAACTAAAGTCTTCAAAGTGGATTCAGGGATTACAGATGCGAATATCAGACTCCTAACCAAAGCAAGTATTTGGTTAGATGCTAGCTCGCATGGTTATTACGGAAGCAATTTACTCAGTGACATTATCGAAGTAAACGATAAAATAAGATTCTTACAAATCGGCAGTACAAACACGGATATTCTCTATAAACTATATGGACGACTGGATGTATGCGCTATGACAGGACTCACTTATGAGCTTAGAGAAATGTTAGTGGCTGCCCAAAAAGTGCGTGTCGCAACAGAAAAAGGCACTGATATTCAATATGTAATGGATAAAAATCATTTGGTTGTAAAAGATGATGGTAACGCCAGAGAGCCAGGGTCTTATATACATCCAGCCATGGTTAACTTGGTTCCAAAGTTTGGCAGTGCAAGTGGAAGACTGGTTTTTGATGCATTTTATGCAGAAGATGTGGTTAGTGGTGTCTTAAATGAGCCCCTAGCTTTTAATATTAAAGATGGAAAAATCATTAATATTGATGGTGCTACAGGTGAAAAAGAGGCTCTATGCAATTGGTTAGAAAAAGATGGAGATGCAAATGCCTATAAAGTAGGCGATAATAATTTTGGTCTTGTTCCATTTCTAGATGCCATAAGTGGTAAAAGGTACTTTGATGAACGGATGTGGGGCGCAATGAATTGGGGATTTGGCAGTGTTCATGCATCAGATGCGCCACCTCATGGGCAAGAATCGAAATTACATATGGATGGTATTACAACAAAAGTATCTGTATGGATTGATGACGTACCTGTAATGGAAAAAGGTGAATTTATACATCAAAAGTTGAAACCATTTAGTGATCAAATTTGTATTTATTAATAGGACGACTTAAAACGATTTTGATTGAAAAGCTGAGTTATGGGGTGAATCGTATCACCCATAACACGGCTTTTTTTATTTATCTAGTCGAAATATTTGGTTATAAGTTCTTTGTTTTTAGGATGGATTTAGTATAAGACCAATTGACCGCATAAGAAATAGGCATTTACAGGGTTTAGAGAGATTGACCTAAACACTGAAAATATATTCGTGTTAAAACAAAACATTGGCACAAGAGTTGCGTTAATAAGAATATATCAACTCAATCAGTGTTGAAAACAGCTCTTAAATAAAAATTTAAATTATAACAGCTTTAAAACAAAGGAGGCTATTTAAATGGAGTACAGAAAATTAGGTAGAACAGGGGTCAAAGTATCCCCATTATGTATGGGTACAGATGCATTTGGCGACCCGACACCAGCAGAAGAGTGTATTAAAATGATGCACTGTGCAATGGACGCAGGAATTAACTTATACGATACGGGTGACTCGTATGCTGAAGGTGAAGGCGAAAAAATTATTGGTCGTGCACTTAAAGAAAGTGGCCGTAGAGATTCGGTTATGATTGCAACAAAATGTGACCATGGTCAGAGACGTCCAGGTCTAACGCTAGACGAGTTTGTTCCAGACCACGGTCCAAACACAAATGGGCCTACACGCCTGAACATTATTCGTGCTTGTGAAGAATCTCTAAAAAGATTCCAAACGGATTATATTGATCTTTACCAAATCCATAGAATGGACGCAGATATTCCAATTGATGAAACCCTAAGCGCCCTCACAGACTTAGTTCGTCAAGGTAAAATCCGTTATATTGGTTGTTCTACACACCCTGCATGGGCAGTAACAGAAGCCATTATGATGAGTGAACTTAAAGGTTATGCAAGATACGTATGTGAACAACCACCGTACAATCTACTTGACAGACGTATTGAAAATGAACTGCTTCCAATGGCAAAACAGTTTGACATGGGTGTGATTACTTGGTCACCAATGGCAATGGGTGTCCTAACAGGTCGTTACGAAAAAGTGGGTGAGTACCCAGCAGGTTCAAGAGCAGCACTACGTGGCGGATTCTACGGTGACCGTGTAACTGCAAAAGGTATTGAAGTAGGTAAGAAATTCTGTCAGCTTGCAGCAGACAAGGGGCTTTCTCCATACCAGCTGGCTGTACTTTGGGTTAAAGACCAGCCAGGTATTACGGCACCACTGATTGGACCAAGAACTTACGAACAGCTACAAACATTCTTACCAGTTCTAGACATGAAGCTGGATGATGAAACAAGAGAAGCATGTGACGCACTGGTACCTCCTGGATCTGCAGTAGCAAACTTCCACAACACAGCTGACTGGATGAAGGGTCAAATTCTCTAATTCGTACCTTTAATTCGTACTTAGATATAAAACATAGCGCCCAGAAGTATTTATGTTTTAAGTCAATATACAATTCTAATTTTAGTAACTTTTAAGCAGTTGAAGAAGAGAAGGTGAGGGATAACATGCAGTACAACAAACATTACATTAATGGTGCATGGGTTGAAGGTAAAAGCGATCAGTTTATTGAAGTTGAAAACCCTGCAGATCATACCGTTCTTGCAAAAGTTCCAAGAGGTAACGAAGAAGACGTTAACATTGCAGTTGCAGCGGCAAATGAAGCCTTTAAATCATGGCAGTTTTCTACATTGGAAACACGAGTAGCGCTTATGACTAAAGTTGTAAATGGTCTAAAAGAAAACCGTGAAAACTTAGTGAAGTTAATTACTCAAGAACTGGGCTCACCAGCGAAGGTTTCAAGAGATGTCCACGTAGATCCATTTATTTATGAAGCTGAAAATTATATTAAAATTGCTTCTGAGTTTACATATGAAAAAAGACTTGATGAAGCCATTATTAGAAGAGAACCTGTAGGTATTGTTGGCGCATTGACGCCTTGGAATTTCCCACTAGAGCAAATTGTAAAGAAAGTTGTTCCTGCACTTTTAGCAGGTAACTGTATTGTTCTTAAACCAAGTCAATTTACACCACTGACAGCATATGTACTAACAGACATGATTGACAAAGCAGGCTACCCTAAAGGTGTATATAACCTGGTAGCAGGCCGTGGCGGCGAAGTGGGGAACGTACTTGCAAACCACACATCCGTTGATATGGTTTCTTTCACAGGCTCAACGTCAGCGGGTATTGAAGTTGCTAAAATGGCACTCGGAACAGTGAAAAAAGTTGCTCTTGAGCTGGGTGGGAAATCTGCAACAATAGTGCTTGATTCTGCCGACTATGCGCTTGCAGTAAAAAGTACACTAGAAACAGTATTCCCTAATTCAGGTCAGACATGCAACGCACTGACACGTATTCTGGTACCTAAGAATAAAAAAGAGCTGATTGAAGAAATTATTGTAAAACAATCGGCAGACTATAAGTTTGGTGACATTAATGATCCAGACGTAGATGTTGCAACGCTTTCATCAGCAAAACAGTTCAAGCGTGTAAGTGAGTATATTGAGTTGGGGCTTAAAGAAAAAGCAAGAATGCTGGTTGGTGAAGTTCCAGTTAAACCAGAGCTGGGCTACTATGTAAAACCAGTTGTCTTTACAGATGTAACACGTGACATGCGTATTGCAAAAGAAGAGATATTTGGTCCAGTACTGGTTGTAATGTCGTACGATACAGTTGAAGAGGCAATTGAAATTGCCAATGATTCTGAATATGGTCTTGCTGGCGCAGTATTTGGCCCAGCAGAGCTTGCCAACTCTGTGGCTAGAAAAATTAGAACAGGTACTATTTTCATAAATGATGGCGAGTGGGATGTTAATGCACCATTTGGTGGATATAAACAATCTGGTCTTGGTCGTGAAGGTGGCAAAGAAGGTTTTGAAGAGTTTTTAGAAGTTAAGAGCATTTACGTAAAATAGGAATCTCTCACCTCCAAATATAGATGATTCAGAAACCAGAAAACACACACTTTTAGTCCTCAGCTAAAAGTGTGTGTTTTATTTTGCAAATAAGTTGGATTATAGATTTTCTGTTTCAAGCAGTTTTACAAAAGATAAGCCAAATGGCGTAATTTGACTGCCTTTTCGGCCTTTGCCTACGGAAATTATGGCAAGATCATCTAACTCATTTATTATTCTTCGAATTTCTTGCTCGGTTATAAAGAAGTCTTTAGAAGATAATTCTTCTAAAATAGTTCGACGGCCAAGTCTCTTTTTTTCAAAATAACATTCATGAAAGAGTTTGAGTATCTTATTATATTTCTCTATATCATTTCCAGCAACATCAAGAAACTTATCAAAAGTACATGAAATATCGCAAGCCAATTTAGGGCGTGGTGTTGAATTAAAAGGAATAACGGTTTCGTCAATCACATCTTTATGAATACAGGTAAAATATTCAACGTAATTACGCAGTTCACGTATATTACCTTTCCAGTGGTGGCTGAGGAGAGAACTTTTAGCTCTATCGCTTAAGGTATAGGTGCCGCCAAGCTCTCTTTTAAAGTAATCATGAAGCATAAGTATGTCTATATTTCTATCACGTAGAGAAGGAACGTAGAGGGGTAAAACCTTCAAGCGGTAGTATAAATCTTCTCTAAAGAGACCTTCACTAACCAGGGTTTCTAGGTTCTTGTTGGTTGCAGAAATAACGCGTATATCAATGTGCTGAACTTGGTCACCACCAATTTTGAATATCTCTTTTTCTTGTAATACACGAAGGAGTTTCATTTGTAAATGCACAGGCATTTCACCAATTTCGTCTAAAAATATAGTGCCTTTATGGGCCATTTCAAATAGACCAATTTTCCCACCTTTTTTAGCCCCTGTAAAAGCGCCTTCTTCGTGACCAAAGAGTTCACTCTCTAAGATTTCAGAGGGTAATGCCCCACAGTTTACAGTAACAAAAGGATAATTCTTACGAGACGACTTGTTGTGAATTGCATGGGCGAGGAGTTCTTTGCCAGTGCCAGTTTCTCCTTCTATAACGACCGGCGCTTCAGAGTGTGATATGTTCATGGCTTGTATTTTACAGTCCTCAATTTCGCTACTGGCACCAACAATATCATCAAAAGTATACTTTGACTTATGCCCTTTTAACATAATTTTATTTCTTATTTCATTATGTTTTTTTTCAGAGTCGCTGAACTGGTTAACAATAACAGTAGCCCCAAAGAACTTACCAGCATTTAAGTTGGGATAGATTGACAATATAATACTTTCGTTTTGTATTTGAATAATTTCGTCTGTGATGTATTTTTTATGACGAAAAACCTCATCGATCAGTCTTTGATCTATAAATTTTTCAATATGGGTGCTTTTGTAGGCGTTTTTTTCAAGGTTAAAAATTCGAAGTGCATTGTTATTACAGTAGTACAGCTTCCGGTCCAAATCCAGTTCAATATAACCATAGTCAATGTTGTCAAAAAGAATTAAAACAGTACTTTCGTATTTGTTTAGCCGATCAAACAATATAGGTAAACCATAACGAGTAGATTTATTTTCCTTATAAGCTTTTTTCAAATCTTTATCAATGAGCAAACTTTCTAGATTGAGGATAAGAGCAATTTCAACAATTGTATCTATATCAAGTAAAACTTCACCAATGTCATAATGGTTATAGTCATTTTGAAGTGTATCTGTAGAGTATGTTATCAGAATTTCTGGTTTTTTTTCAGTAAGCTCGGTATAATCAGTGGGTTCTAAATCAAGGTGTCTAATACCAAGTTTAAGACAGGTATGAACCAGATTTTGAGCCATTGATTTTTCTTGATCAACGAGGTGAATTTTTTGGTGGGTTTTAATGCTATTGAGTAATTGTATGCCTGCTAAAGTCAGTGTTCTATTATATTTAACAAGCTTTGAAGTCGCTGAGATTTTAGAGTGAATTAAAGGAATAATATCGTTCGTTGGCAACAAAACAATATCTGACTGAATGAACTCGATAAATTGTAAGTTGTCTATGAGGAGGGTTGAAATATGTAGTTTGTTATCGAAAAGATTTTGAAGCTGACGGGAGTAAACATCTAAGTTTTTTAGGCTGTATCCTACAAGAGTAATGGTATTCATAACTTCGTCTCCTTTATTGTCTCTATACTAAATTTAAACATAAGAAAACACCCACTTGTGTGAACCAATGTTTGTAGTTTAATATAGGCCAACATTTGAATTGGAAGTATATATACCATTATATTACCAATAGGCACTTTTCAAAAGAGAAAATTCATATTAGGAATAAAAACCAAGAGCCAGCCCACAAGGTTTGTGGCTGGCTCTTTGGTATTTAAACCAATTTTTAGTGCTCGTCCCCAATACGTGAAAGGATAAATTCAAATTTTACACCTAAGTCCGTATTGCAAATGCTAAATTCTGAACTGTGCAAATCAAGTATATTTTTAATAATAGATAGACCTAGGCCTGAACCTCCAGTGGAACGAGTATGAGACTTATCCACTCTGAAAAATGGATCGAATACTTTTTCTAAATCATTTGAAGGTATAAAAACCCCTGTGTTTTCAATAGCAATGACGGCTTGGTTGGCTTTAGATTTAATGCTACAAATAACCTCAGCGTCTGAAGCGGAGTAGTTGATAGCATTGCTAATCAAATTGTCTATAACACTTTCAATTAGAGATTGGTCAGCGACGACAAACACGTCTTCGAAATCAAATTTGAACACGATGTTGTTGTTGAGGGCCCTTCTTTTATGGCGTTGATAGGTGCTATAAATAATATCGCTCGGATCAAATACGACCTTTTGAAGGGTTTGTGCGCCCCGTTCCATTTTCGAAACTTGGAGTAGATCATAAACGATTTTTTCCATACGACTGACCTCGTCTTGAATGGAAGTTTTATGTTCGCTGGAATTTGCATCATATATACCGTCTTCAACCCCATCCATAAGCCCTTTCATGATTGTAATGGGAGTTTTAAGTTCATGTGAGGCGTTGCCAATAAAGGCTTTGAGTATGGCTTGTTGTTTGGAGCGTTCTTCAACTTCGAGAGATAGATCATCATTAAGTGATTTCATGGACTCAATTGAAGATTGTAATCGTTGAGAGAGTGTATTAAAGCTATTGGCCAGTTGTCCAATTTCATCATTAGAAGCTACTTGAAGTCTCTCGTCAAAGTTAAGTTCAGCCATCTTTGAAGACACACGCTCCATATCTCTTATTGGTCGAACGATTCGACCTGAAAATAGGATAATGAGTATGAAAGCCACAACGCTTGCAACCAGTAGGGCAATCCAACTGTAATCCGAATAAATTTCAAGGGCTTCTTGGAATGAAGCATATGGAATAATTGAAAACATAAAATAAGATGGAGATGTATTATTTTGCTCCACATCTAATTGTAGTTTTTTGAATATAACAAGTTGATTGGAGTTAGACATTTTGTCAAAATATGTACTGCTTTGAAAATTGTAATCCTCAATGTCTTTCAATGCACCTGTAAAGACCATTTCATCAATATGTCCTTGAAGTACACTATCACTTAGTTCATACTCAGCACTGTAAATAGAGCCCAGTTTATAGTAAATGATTCTACCGGACATCTCAGTGAATTCCCAGTCGTAATCCATGTATGAGTCTTCGGTCTTATCCAAATCATATTCATCTAAGTAGATATCAAGGGGATAAAGTTCACTTTCATAGGCTTCTGAAAACAATGTTTGCGTCTCAGATTTAAGTTGCTCAAGTGCAAAAGCATCAAGTTCCTCATTGCTGTAACCGCTAACATAAAAAGATTCCTTTAATATCTCTGAGTTTTCAAGGAGCTGTTCAATGACGTAGTTTTCGACAGGTATATCTAAAACTTCACCGGAATCATCGGATTTAAAAGCGATAGATGCCATTTCCGTGTCTTCAAAGTTATACATAGAGTCTAGCTTCCTACTGTTCACGATGTGAATGGGTTGATCAGTAGCCCTTCTAAAGTCATTTAAAAGGGTCTTTACTTTATCGTTATTGTCTATGTTGTTGTTTATGTTATTTTCGATAATGATTTCGTTTAAGGATTCTTCTAGGTCCGCAATATCTTGTTTTAAACTTCTTGAAAGCCGTTCTAGGTAGAAGCCTTCAAGTAGAAAGTTTTGAAAGACAGCCTGTACTGAAAAAGTAAGGCCTATTACAAGTGCAATGATTAGAATTAGCTTGCTGCGAATACCTAAACTTGGTCGTGTCATGACTTCACCTCAAATTTGTAGCCCACTCCAAATATGGTTTTAAGTGCATAAGCACGGTCGCTTAATTTTTTTCTAAGTTTTTTAACATGGGTATCAACCACACGTTCGTCACCAAAATAATCGTAACCCCATACCTCATCAAGAATAGCTTGTCGAGTGAGTACCATACCAGGATTCTTCATAAATAAGTGTAGAATTTCATACTCCTTCTTTGAAAGTTCAATTAATGTGTCATCAACATAAACTTCATGCATTTTAGGTTCAAGCTTTATTCCGTTAAAGCTCAGTTCTGACTGGGCAGATGCACTGGATACTATAGTGCCATCCACGCGCATGAGAAGCATCTTGGCCCGGGCAACAAGGACTCTTGGGCTAAAGGGTTTGGTAACATACTCGTCTGCTTTAAGTTCAAACCCCATGAGTTTGTCTTCGTCATCATTTCTTGCAGTGAGCATAATGACTGGTGTTGCACTAGATTTTCGAATGCGTTTAAGCACCGACCACCCATCCATACCTGGAAGCATGACATCTAATATAACAAGGTCAGGGTTTAACTCTTCATATAAAGCAAGACCATCAAGACCATCAGAGGCGCAAGTAATTTTATAACCTTCCATAAGGAAGTAGTCTTTTACCAGCTGTTGTATTTTTATTTCATCTTCTATTAATAAGATCGATTTACTCATAATCAAGTCCTTTCTGTTTTCCTACATATATTATATGACACAAGTTTGTCTTTTTTATGTAGTTTGTCGTTATTTTGTAACAAGATGAACCACAAATTGACCCATTAACTCCACAAAAAAGACACAAATTCCAACTAATATTAACTCATAGCAAAACAACAGCAGCAAAACACGAATACAACAAACAAGAATGAGCAAGACGACAGAAAATAAATTTTAGAAGAAGAAGCACATAACATAATACAAAATAGCATAAAGTCAAAATTGTCTAAGTTAAAACGGAAAACTAAAAGGAGTGTACAAAATGAATAAAATGGCGAGAAGATTTATACTTACAGTGGTTGGTTGTTCACTGGTTATTGGAAGTGCATCATATGCAGGCAATACGACGGCGGACTCAATGAACTCAGCAACAAAGAAATCAAATGATACGTCATACGAAATGACTGACAGTGATTTTTCAGAATTTGAAGATGGTGCGTTTGATGATGACTTTGAGGGTGAAGGTTTTGATGACTTCCCTGAGACAGGAAAAGAGTTTGTTAAAGAAATGATGACGTATTATAACCTAACAGATGACGAAGCAGCGAAACTTGAAAAATTATTTGATGAAGCAGAAAAAATTGAAGGCGATAGTGATGAAGACTTCAAAAAATATGATGAAAAATGGGTAGCTATTGATGAAGTGCTTTCAAAATACGAAAAAGATGAATTGATGCAAGAAGAGATACCTACTTTTGAAAACTTCGTAAAAGAATATGAACTTGATCAGGACAAACTTACTGAAAAGCTTACAAAAGAGTTAGAAGACAAATATGAAATCCTTGGAAAAATGAAAGACAAGAATGACAAAGATGGATTGTATGATGCTTATTACGACCTAGTAGATTTCTTATTTGATAATGAGCTCTTGTCAGATTTCGAAGATGAAGACTACGATTTTGACGAGGAATTTTCAGACGATGACTATTACGAAATGCTTGCAAATGAGTCGTTTGAGGACTTAATGGAAATGGTTCCAGTGAAGATTTCAGATGAAGACACCAAAGTCTTAAAGTCAGCACACAAAGACCTCCAATCAGCGGCAAAAGATAAAGACGAAAAGGCATTAGAAGCAGCTTTTGAAGTTATTGATACAGTACTTGAAAAATATGAAGACGAAATTGAAAAGTACTACGAGAGTGAAGGTTTTGACTTTGACGAAGATATTGAAGACGAAGAATCAAACGATTAATTTTAAAGCAGAAAACAATAAAATATAAAAATGAAGCAGAGGGGTCTTAGTATTAGATCCCTCTGCTTTAATTTGCAGGTAATTCTCGATAGACGACTAAAATATAATTAACGTGTTAACTTATAAAGCGCATTTGCGTATATACGTGTCATAACTCTTAAGTCTTCAATTTCGATAAACTCGTTCTTTTGGTGTGCGGTTTCAACTTTTCCTGGGAAAAGAGGACCGAAAGCAACAGCGTTTTTCATTGAACGTGCATAGGTACCGCCGCCAATTGTGATTGGAGGAGTGGTATCTCCCGTTACTTCTTGGTATGTTCCCATGAGTGCTGTAATAAGTTCATGGTCTGGTGGAAGGTAGATTGGTGCCAGGTGATCATGTTCTTCAACAGTAACAGTTGTATAGTCCAGTGCTTCTTGAAGTCCTTTAAAGACATTTTCTTTGGTGTCTGTAATCGGGTATCTTATATTCACACTCACTCTGCCTTCGTTGTCGTTAAAATCAATGACGCCAACGTTAAAGACTAGTTTTCCATAATCGTCTTCAAGGCCACAACCAATATTTTGACCATTATAATCAAGACCAATAAGTCTTGCATAATCTCTAACAAAATTAGTGACATCGCCAATTTGTAAATCAATGCAGTTTAAGAAATCCATTAAATAAGAAATCGCATTTTTGCCGTGTTCAGGTGTACTGCCATGTGCCGAAACGCCATAAGATTTAATGATCGTTATGCCGTTTTCCTCAACCATTTCAATTTTGGCGTCTTTGTCACTATTGTAGGCTTCAAGAATATGGTCGATTGGCTTCGTTACTTTTAAGTGTGCTTCTGCATAGTCTGGTACCATATTTGGTGCATTTCCACCAGTAATTTTTACAACTTCAATGCCACCATCGGGTAGTCTTTCGTTGAATTTTTTAACTAAGTCAAATATTAAGATACCCATTTCACCATGAATAGCAGGAAAATCAGCATCTGGTGTAAAGCCCATGTCGGGTGTTTGCTCTTTATCCATATAATAATTGATACCTTCCCAACCTGTTTCTTCATTGGTACCAAATATTAAACGAACACGTTTGTTGAGTTTAACGCCTTCATCTTTAAGAGCTTTGAGAGCGTAAAGAGCAGATACTGCTGGCCCCTTGTTATCAATTGTGCCACGTCCGAAAATTTTACCGTCTTCAATGACAGCTCCATAGGGGTCGTAGTCCCAGTTTGATCCTTCAGGTACAACGTCTAAATGTGCAAGAACGCCAATAATTTCTTCACCTTCACCAAACTCAATATGGCCGGCATAGTTGTCAACGTTCTTTACTGTGAATCCCATTTTTTCGCCAAGATTCAAAGTGTATTCTAGGGCATCTTGTACACCTTTTCCGAAAGGCATATCTCCATCTGCTGGTGCTTCCACGCTTTTAATCTGGATGAGACCTTGAATGTCTTTAACCATGTCATCCATTAAACCATCAATTTGATTCTTGAAATCCATATGTATCCCCCTTATCACTGTGTGTACTTAGCTCAACTGAACCAATACATTCGATAACCACGATCCTTCTGAATTCATCAGTAAGGATATTGACGTTTTTGCTATAAGGCTATATCAAAGGAATTTGGTAATCTGTGCCTGAATTCAGATTAATTCCTTCATGATCAAGTATTTTTTTCTTAAGTTCAACACCGCCAAGTGATGAGAAACCAACAAGTTTACCACTTTTACCAACAACACGGTGGCAAGGCACAATGAGGACAATTGGATTTTTGCCAACTGCACCACCAATGGCTCTAACCTTATTGGCATTTCCAGCTGCGATTGCCATGTCCTGATACGTCCAGATTTCACCAAAAGGGATTTCTAGAAGTAGACTCCAAACCTTGGTTTGAAACTCTGTACCCCCTCTCAAATCTAAGTTTAGATCAAAGAATTTCCTTGCTCCAGAAAAGTACTCTTTTAACTGTTTTTTAACCTCTGAAAGCGCTTCAGGATCTTTTTGAACAAGATCTGAATCAGAGGAAGTTTTGAGAAGAGCCATAGCCTGGTCAGGGGTAAAGGTGTCTGCACTTTCTATAAATAATGCAGCACATAAACCCTTTTCAGAATTGGCTAGGAACATATCGCCCCATTTCGTTTTAAATGTATCATATAAAAAAAGCATAGGACCACCTTAAATAAGATTAATAATAGTAAGTTAAATAAATGAGTTCCAGTACGTATATTGTATTATTTTTCATGGAGAATGTACAACGGTCTTCAGTTGATTATATGATCAACAAAATAAACCCCCAAATGCCTTAAATTATCACAAGGCTTTAGGGGATTCACTTCTTATGGATTATTCAAACTTATCATAATAAATGTGTTCGTCTGGGAGTCCTTTGGCCTTGAGTTTTTCAACAACTGCGTCAATAACTTTTGGACTACCACATAAATAAGCTTCTTTGTTTTCTCCATTTTCAACATATAGATCAATTAAATCTGTAACACGCCCTTTGTCTTCAGTCCAGTTGTCTTCATCTTTAGGTCTTGATAAACAACATTTTAGTTGGAAGTTTGGCATGTCTTTTTCCAATTGTTTTAGATAATCCATCATGTATAAATCTTCACCAGATCGTGCACCAAAGTAGAAGGTCACTTTTCGATCAATTTTTTCAGTCTGCATATGTTTAAGAATAGACATAATTGGGGCCATGCCTGTTCCGACCGCTACCATAACCATTTCGCGTTCGTTGTGCTGATAATAGAAATCCCCGAAAGGACCAACAACGGTCAATTGATCATTAAGCTTTAAGTGTTGATGAATGTAGGTTGTACAAATACCTTCAGGCACATAGCCTATGAAAAGTTCGACTGCGTGATTATCAACAGGATCTGAAGCAATGGAGTAGGCACGGTACACTTCTTCGTCACTGCCTTTATAAGTAGGCGTTAGAATTTGAATATACTGACCCGGTTTAAAATTGATTTCCTTGTCTGAAGGAAGCTCTAAACGTAAGTGTTTAATCTTTGGCGTAACAACATCAAGTTTTGTGACTTGATAGTCGTATTGTCTTACATTGAAGAGTTCTTCAGGAATGGCAATTTGTATGTCCTCTTTGACCTTTAATTGACATGAGAGTCGAACACCTTCAGCTTCTTCTTCTGGTGTTACATACCCTGACTCAGTAGGGAGGAACTGTCCGCCACCTTCTTTGACATGGACTTTACAGTAACCACAGCTTCCTTTGCCACCGCATGCAGATGGAATAAATATTTCCTCTGATACCAGGGTTGAAAGAAGTGTGTCACCACCGTCAATGGTGTATTCTTTTTCATCATTGATGGTGAGTTTCATTTCACCATAGTCACCAATGGTTCTATTCGCAAGGGATAATAGGAATGCGAGCATACCTGATATACCTGAGATGACTACGACTTGAGTTAAGATTGTTGTCATAATATCTCCCCCTATTGAATGTTAACCATACCTGAGAATCCAACAAAAGCAAGTGCCATAAGGCCAGTAATAATTAGTGTGATCCCCGGCCCCTCCAGCCCTCTAGGAAGTGGGTTCTTCTTAATGCGTTGACGGATACCCGCAAGCATTACTATGGCAAGTGTCCAACCAATTCCTGAACCAACACCAAATGCCAGTGACTGAAGCAGTGAGTACTGACGAATAACCATGAATAAAGAAACACCTAAAATTGCACAGTTTACAGTGATCAGTGGTAGGAATATACCCAGTGCGTAGTAAAGTGTCTGGAAATACCGATCAATAATCATTTCTACAAGCTGTACAAAGGCTGCGATGACAATAATGAAAACAATGTATCTTAAATACTCAATGCCCAGTGGAACCATAATATAGTGATACACAAGATAATTGAGTAGGGTAGTGAAGGTAAGAACAAAAGTTACCGCCTGCCCTAAACTCAAAGATGTTTTAATTTCGTTGGATACCGCGATGAATGAACACATACCAAGAAAGTTTGATAGGATCATGTTGTTTGTAAAAATCGCGGCGAAGAAAATGACCATAGGATGTATATCAATCATGCTGCAGCACCACCTTTCTTTTCTTCCTCACTTGGGAGGTAGCGTTTTGAAATCCAGATGACAATTGCAAGCATAAAGAATGCACCTGGAGGCATGATCATGAGCGTCCAGCTCACCCAGTTAGGACCTAAAATATTAATTCCAAATAGTGACCCAAATCCGAGCAGTTCTCTGAAAAATGCTATAAAGAGGAGAACAAGTGCGTATCCAACACCATTTGCAACGCCATCAAAGAACGATGGAATAGGAGTGTTAAACTGTGCAAATGCCTCAGCACGTCCCATAATAATACAATTTGTGATGATCAGACCAACATAAGGTCCAAGCGCCTCGCTCATTGTTGGGAGATAGGCTTTAAGGAATATATCAACTATGATTACATATCCTGAAATGATCAATGTTTGCACCATCATCCGGATGTGTTTTGGTGTGTGATTTCTGAGCAATGATACAGTCATTGATGAAAAGCTGGTTACAAAGATAAGACCAATGCCCATAACAAGTGAGTTCATCATTAAGTTGGTAACAGCCAGTGCAGAACAAATACCAAGAATTTGTCTATATACGGGATTGTCCTTCCATACACCAAGGGTGAATATTTTCTTCGTTTTAGCTGCCATTATAATTCCCCCTTTACTTGATCAAACAGATGTATTAGTTCTGCGTTGATCATATTTTTTACTGCATTAGAGGTAAGCGTTGCACCTGTAATTGCATCTGCATTGCCACCATCTGATGGTCTATAAATAATGGCTTCAGTCAGACCTTCACTGATTTCAATCCCTCTGAACTGATCGCGGTACCAATCCTCTGATATACGTCCACCCAGGCCAGGTGTTTCAGCATGTTTAATGAAATCTACACCGGTTATTTGTGTGAAGTCAGGGGTGATTGCAACGTATCCCCAGATTGTACCCCATAATCCAGAGCCTTGGAATGGGAATGCGTAGCCGAGAAGTTCATCATTTTCAGTGGCGACATAATACGAAACGTCATTAATGGTTTTCATTTCAACAAGGGTTTCAAAAGCGGCCTGAGTTTCATTGAGCCCTTCAGGAATTTCCTGACCAAATACATAGAGCAAACTACGTTGATTTTTTACTGCTTCTTGTGTCTCAACACGTTCGATTGTGACAGCATTGAGTGTTGCAAGTGCAGTGGTAAATACAGCTGAAACTATAATCATAAAGACCACTGGATAAAGGAGTGGTTTTTTCTTTTTCTTCTTTTTTACATCATTGGTGTTATCCATTTGCTGCACCTCCTTTAGCAGGTGTATCAGCTTTTGCTTTTTTTCGAGCTTTTAGGGCTTTAACAATTTCATCTAGAAGTGGTGCAAAACTATTCCCAATAAGAATGGCAAACATAACGCCACCTGCAAAGAGTGCAAAACCTCTAATAATGACTGTAATTACACCAATAAGGATACCGTACATCCACCGAGCTTCCTTGGTTTTTGGTGATGAAATGGGGTCCGTAGCCATAAAGACAGCTGCAAATAATACACCACCAGAGAGTAAACCGAATATGGGATTTGGAACTTGTATGATAGAAAGTGCGTTAAAAATAAGCGTCATGGACACAAATCCGAGTAACACGCCTAGTGTGGATTCTTTTTGAGCTGTTTTTGTATAGATGAGATAAACACCAGCTAAAATGATGAGTAAGGCGCTGGTTTCACCTAATGAGCCTGATATATTTCCAAACAATAAACTATTATAGTCAAGCATTTCACCAGTGCTTCTAAATGTAAGCATAGGTGTTGCTGTACTAACAGTGTCAATGGTTGGTCCTATGTATTTAGTAAATCCACCTAGAACGGAATCTTTGATTGGTGCTGTCCATTCAATTGTAAGAAACTTAGGAAATGAAACGTATACAAATGCTCTCCCTACAAGTGCGGGGTTGAATACATTACGGCCAAAGCCTCCAAATACCTCTTTTCCAAAAACAATACCAAATATAATGCCGACTGCGGCAACCCAGTAAGGTGTCTTTGGAGGGAGGGTGAGTACAAATAGTATGCTGGTTACGAATACAGCCTCAGAGACGGGTTTACCAGTGCTTCTTTTAAATGACCATTCAGCCAAAACGGCAAAAAATGATGTACTGATCATGAGTGGTATAACGCGCCATCCGAAGTAGTAGACCGAAGCAAGAATAATTGGCGTTAGTGCGTAAACTACTTTTCGCATCAAGACTTGCTTCATGAATTTTATAGGTCCGATCTTCATGAAATATTCCCCCTTAAGTTGTCCTGTCTCACTTCCAAACTTGATGTATAATAGGAAGTGGATAGGCTCTAAACAAGATATGAGTCATTCATACCCTTTTCTATCTGTAATAAATACAGAAAACGGAAAAAAAGTGGACAAAATATATGTGAATTTTAATAGTGTACTCAACTATGGGAGGTTTTGATGAATTATTATATTATTACAGGCGCTTCAAAAGGCCTTGGCTCGAAACTTGTTGATCAACTGTTAAGTCAAGGGCATACAGTCATAGGCGTTTCAAGAAGTGGACATGTTGAACATAACCGTTCTGATAATTATATGGAAATAAAATCAGACCTTTCTAACGAAAGTGAATTAAAGGTCCTCGTGACGAAAGCGCTTGGGTATGTTAAAGTGGATAACATCAGTGGTTTATACCTGATCAACAACGCTGGGGGTCTTGATCCTATTGGTGCTGTTGGGGCCTTAGATCCAGATGCAATTTTTAAAAGTCTAAGATTAAATATTGCTGCACCTATGGTTCTTTCGAATGCCTTTATTAATGAAACGAAGAATATAGATTGTGAAAAACGTATACTTACACTGTCATCAGGTGCAGGTAAAAGACCCCTACATGGTTGGAACTGCTACTGTGTTGGAAAAGCGGGTGTTGATATGATGACCAGATCAATTGGTCTGGAGCAAGGACAAGAGGGTGTGCGTGCAATTGCATTTGGCCCTGGCATTATGGACACAGACATGCAAGCGCAAATTCGCTCACAGGCGATTGAAGATTTTAAAGATGTTGAAATGTTTAAAGGCTTCAAGTCAGAGGGTACACTTAGAAAGCCTGAAGACGTAGCAAAAATGCTTTTAGAAGTGTTACACGACGAAAATGTAGAATCTGGACTTATAACAGATGTAAAAGAACTGGAGAATTAAATTGGAAAACATTAATGAACTTATAGAAGAAATATTTCAAAAGGAATCCTTGATCTTTGCAGTTTTTAGCAATGTGCAAAAGGGGACTGAAAAAGAGTATAAAAAAGTAGATGTGAAGCCTGTGCTTATCAAAGGTGAAAGAGTTAACCAATTTGCCTATCATTCAGACAATAAAGTAAAACATGAGAATTTAGACGCAGACAATGCATCTGAGTTATTCAAAGATCTCATCACAACAACCTTTAGACAAGCTATGATTTATACAATCGATGCAGACTATCAAATATTGATCAGTAAAAAAGGTAAAGTAAAAATTCTTAGAAAACAACCCACACGAAACAGTGTGGATCTAAGTCATAATAGAAAAAAAGAGTATCTACTTGCAGAAGGCATTCCCCATGACTTCCTAGTGAGACTGGGTGTTATGAATCCCGAAGGTAAGGTTCTTGCTAAAAAGTATGACAAGTTCAGACAACTGAACAGATACATTGAGATGGTAGCAGATTGTATTCCGCATCTACCAAAAGACAGAGCAATCAATATTATTGATTTTGGATGTGGCAAAGCATATCTAACCTTTGCCCTTTACTACTATCTGGTTAAAGTTATGGATTTGAAAGTAAACATTATTGGACTTGACTTGAAAACAGATGTTATTAATTTCTGTAATGGTGTTGCCGAAGAGCTTCATTATGATGGACTTAAATTTTTACAAGGAGATATCCGTGAGTACACACAAGACGGTGGTGTAGACATGGTGGTTACACTACATGCCTGTGACACTGCAACGGATGATGCACTTGTAAAAGCAGTTAACTGGGATGCTTCTGTAATTTTGGCTGTTCCATGTTGCCAGCATGAATTTTTCAAAAAAATTCATAATCCACTTATGAATCCGATGGAAAAACACGGTCTGATTAAAGAGCGAATGTCATCTTTGATAACGGATAGTTTACGTGCAAATGTTTTAGAAATACTAGGTTATCAAGTTCAAGTTCTTGAATTTATTGATATGGAACATACACCAAAAAACATTCTAATACGTGCCTTTAAAAAAGAGAGTGATATTACAGCAGCTATTGAAGAATATAAACATTTTAAGCAATTTTGGCATTTGGAACCCTACATTGAGCAAGCAATGGGTCACCATTTTACAAGGTTGATCCGAGATGGTGTTAAAGAATAAGGAGTTAATCACGTGAAGGTAATTATGTCACCGAGTAAAGAGCAGTGTTATACCTGTGAAGCCATTCATGATATGAAAACACTGCCTTACTTTAGAAAAACAAAATCAATTGTAGAAAAAATAAAAGCCTATTCCTCAGATGAACTTTCAGATATGATGGGTGTTAAAAACAACCTATTAGAGGCTGTCTACAACACATATCAAAACTTTGGTCATACGGGTATTTTGCCTGCAATTCAGGCATATAACGGACTTGCTTTTAGACAAATTCCTGTAGAATCTTACTCAGACGGCGACCTTTATTATCTTGAGGAACATCTCAGAATACTCTCAGCAATGTATGGGTTATTGACACCATTAACTGGAATGAGTGCTTATCGTTTAGACATGAAAATGAAGGTGCTAGATACATCTCTTTATGCTTACTGGAAAGAGGAGTTATCACATCCGTTTTCAGAGGGCGAAATCATAATCAATTTGGCTTCAAAGGAGTTTTCAAAACTAATTAAGATGCCAATGGTTACTATATCCTTTAAAGAATATAAGAATGGTAAGTTGAAAGTTGTTGGTTCCAATGCAAAAAAAGCCCGAGGGCTCATGGTTGATTATATGGTAAAACATCGAATTGACGATCCGGACACCCTAAAAATGTTTGATTTAGAGGACTGGAGATTCGACAATGATCTGTCGGATGCTTCCAACTTTGTGTTTGTGAGAGGAGATATTCAATGAATGTCTTGAAGAAAATGAGTCAGGCTACATTTTTTTTAGGTGGTTTGTTTGCAGTAGGATCTGTCGCTTATACTTTTTATTTGAGACAGACCTCCCCGCCAGGATTTTGTCCAATTAATCCAGTAAAACCACTCATGTGGATAGGGATCGCAATGCTTGTCGCTAGTCTGATCATAGACGGATGGATGGGCTATAAAAATAAAAAAATCAAAAATTAGTACAATAAAAAACGGCAGACATTTATTAAAATGTCTGCCGTATATTTTTGTTGATATCTCGGCTCAAAGATAATGGGGAATAATAATTGGGACAGGTTAACTTCCCAACTAAGATACTTACAGGCGTATTCATGGTTATCTTGGGAAGAGCCGAGAATCATGCGTGGAGTATCGAACACCATATTACGAAAAAGCAATAAAGTTGTTTCGATATATTAATAAATATAATAGAATTCTAAGCTTTTGTCAACGAATCCGGGCGTATAAAAATGAGAAAAATCGGTCAAAAATTATGCTTCGACAATCTCATTTTCCCATTCGTCAAAGGCATTCATGACTGAATCATAAGTGTCTTTACTAATTTGAGGAAGTTCATCTCCCCAAATTTTAGCTGCTTCGTTAAAGCCATCTTCAAATGCCCCTCTTAATAAGGAAGCTTTTGTAGGGTCGTCTTCAGAAATTGCTTTTGCAAAATTCATAATACGTTCTGTAACTGCTTCAACACTATAGAAGCCACCTTCGGCAATATCTGCTTGTGCTTCTTCTACCATTTCTGGTGTGATTTCAAAATCTTTATCTATTTGTTCACCTAATGAATCGCCATCAATTGCATTTTCTCTGTTTTTAAGAAGATTTTCAATAGCTGCCTTCATGCCAATATTTTGACCACTCATGACATCTTCAACCATCAATTGAAAGGCATTCTCCATTTTGTGAGAAACTTCTAGTTTCATTCGTTCAATTTCACTTAGTTTGGTCTTATCTTTGTTTAAGTTAGAATAGTCGCCTGAGATGATGGGTTCATCTTTTGACTTCTCAAAAACGACACCCTGATTCATAAGATCGTTTTTGCTGGTGACGTTTTTTGAGGTGTTTTTTTTAACGTCCTCTTGTTTGGCAATGTTATTTGAAGAAACATTGGATTGTGTTACAGGTTTAATATTCATTAAATTCGCACCTCCTTGCGCGAAAGGGACTCATATCCTTATACAACTATATCGGCAGTATTATTGAAAAATTTACTGTGTTTTTTCCTATTTAATATAAGGTTGTTAAATGCATTGCAAAATATCTGGTTTATATGGCACCATTTAAGTGAAATTTGAGTGTGAAATTATTAAGTGAAAATATATGATTCCTGAATTGATAGAAGGGGTAATATTATGTCGGAGTAGATTTCAAAAATCGGCAAAAAAATTGAATCGCTCAACAAAATCTACTAATAGTATACTGTATACAATTTGAGACCAGACAATGCAAGGGATCTGCCCGGCAAACGTTTTCTTTTTCCTAACATTTTCCCGGAATACAGGTATACAAATGCGTTGACACTCTGTATACAATATACTATACTTACCACATACACATGTATGAAAAGACTAAGGAGGCAAACAGTCAATGAGTAATAAAGTGATGAAAACTATGGACGGCAACACGGCTGCTGCTTACGTTTCGTATGCATTTACAGACGTAGCTGCAATTTATCCAATTACACCGTCGTCAAACATGGCGGAGTTCGTTGACGAATGGGCTGCATATGGCAAAAAGAACGTTTTTGGCCAGCCTGTCGTTGTATCTGAACTACAATCTGAGGGTGGAGCTGCTGGTGCAGTTCACGGTTCTCTACAAGGTGGCGCTCTAACAACTACTTTTACAGCGTCTCAGGGTCTATTATTAATGATCCCGAACATGTACAAAATTGCTGGTGAACTTCTACCGGGTGTATTCCACGTTTCTGCACGTGCGGTTGCATCTCACGCACTTTCAATCTTCGGTGATCACTCAGACGTTATGTCTGCTCGTGGTACTGGTTTTGCAATGTTATCTTCAGGTTCTGTACAGGAAGTTATGGATCTTGGTGGTATCGCTCACCTTGCTGCAATTAAAACAAGAGTTCCATTCTTACACTTCTTTGATGGCTTCCGTACATCACACGAAGTTCAAAAGATTGAAACAATTGATTATGATGAATTTGCTAAAATGCTTGACTGGGATGCAGTGAACACATTCAGAAACAACTCTCTGAATCCTGAGCGTCCAGTAACACGTGGTACTGCTCAAAACCCTGATATCTTCTTCCAAGCACGTGAAGCATGTAATACATACTATGACAACGTACCTGCAGTTGTAGTTGACTACATGAATCAGATCAGTGAAATTACTGGTCGTGATTACAAGCCTTTCAACTACTACGGTGCTCCAGATGCTGATCGCGTGATCATCGCTATGGGTTCTGTTGTTGATACAATTGAAGAAACTATCGATTACTTAACTGCTAAAGGTGAAAAAGTTGGTCTTATTAAAGTTCGTCTTTACAGACCATTTGCTCCAAAGTACTTCTTCGACGTACTGCCTGAATCAGTTAAGAAGATTGCTGTTCTTGATAGAACAAAGGAACCAGGTTCACTAGGCGAGCCACTATACCTAGATATCCGTTCTGCATTCTACGAAGAAAAAGTTCAGCCAATTATCGTTGGTGGACGTTACGGCCTTGGTTCAAAAGATACTACGCCTTCTCAAATCAAGCGTGTATACGATGAATTAGCTAAAGACGCTCCTTCTCAAATCTTCACAATCGGTATTAATGATGACGTTACTAACCTTTCTCTAGCTGTTGAAGAAACAATTGTTACTGAGCCAGCTGGTACTGTTCGTTGTAAGTTCTGGGGTCTTGGTTCTGATGGTACTGTTGGTGCTAACAAGAACGCAATCAAGATCATCGGTGACAAGACGGACATGTACGCACAAGGTTACTTCTCATATGACTCTAAAAAATCTGGTGGCGTAACTGTATCTCACCTTCGTTTTGGTAAAGATCCTATCCGTTCGACTTACCTAATCGACGAAGCTGATTACATCGCTTGCCACAACCAATCGTACGTAACACAATACGATGTTCTTGCTGGTCTAAGAAAAGGTGGTACATTCGTACTTAACTGCCAGTGGAACGCTGAAGAACTTGACGCTAACCTACCAGGTGAAATGAAGAAATTCATCGCTGATAACGAAATCAAGTTCTACACTATTAACGCAACTGATATTGCTGATTCAATTGGTCTAGGAAACAGAATCAACATGGTAATGCAGTCTGCATTCTTTAAGCTTGCTGACGTTCTTCCAGTTGAAACTGCTCTTGGTTACTTAAAAGAAGCAATTGACAAGACTTACGGTAAAAAAGGTAAGAAGATCGTAGAAATGAACTGGGAAGCTGTTGATAAAGGCGCTGCAATTGCTGAAGTTACAGTTCCTGCTGCTTGGACATCTGCAGAAGCAACTACAAGTGCTGACGCTGAACTTCCAGGATTCATTGCTAACCGTCTTAAGCCTATGAACGCTCAAAAGGGTGACGATATTCCTGTTTCTGAATTCCTTGAGCTAGCTGATGGTACATTTGAAAATGGTTCTTCTGCTTACGAAAAGCGCGGTATCGCGGTTAACGTTCCTGAGTGGTTACCAGAAAACTGTATCCAGTGTAACCAGTGTGCTTACGTCTGTCCTCATGCTGCTATCCGTCCATTCCTTCTAACAGAAGAAGAAAAGGCGAATGCTCCTGAAGGATTCACTACACTTAAAGCAATGGGTAAAGACATGGGCGACTTCGGATACAAGATCCAAGTTTCTGCTCTTGACTGTACTGGCTGTGGAAACTGTGCTGACATCTGTCCAGCTAAGACTACTGCTCTAGAAATGAAGCCTCTTGACTCTCAAACGGCTAAAGAAGTTAAGAACTGGGATTACGTAGTTTCACTACCTGTTAAGGACGACAAAATGGCTCTTAACACAGTGAAGGGTTCTCAGTTTGCTCAACCACTATTCGAATTCTCTGGCGCATGTGCAGGTTGTGGAGAAACACCTTACATGAAGCTTGTAACTCAACTATACGGTGACAGAATGATGGTTGCTAATGCTACAGGTTGTTCTTCAATCTGGGGTGGTTCAGCTCCTTCTACGCCTTACTGTACAAATGCAGAAGGTAAAGGTCCAGCTTGGGCTAACTCACTATTCGAAGATAATGCTGAATACGGTTTCGGTATGGCTCTTGCTGTTAAGACTATTAGAAAGCAAATGGCTGACAAAGCTGCTGAGCTTCTAGCACTTAACGTAGACGCTGCACTTAAAGCACCATTCCAAGCATGGTTAGACGGTATGGAAGATGCTGACGCTTCTAAAGCTGCAACAATCGACGTTTTAGCTGCTCTTGGCACTGACGTTGCTGATGCTGAAGCTAAAGAAATCCTAGCCTTCTTTGAAAACAACAAAGACTACCTAATCAAGAAATCTGTATGGATTGTTGGTGGTGACGGTTGGTCTTACGATATCGGTTACGGCGGTCTTGACCACGTACTGGCATCTGGCGAAAACGTTAACGTTCTAGTATTCGATACAGAAGTTTACTCTAACACGGGTGGTCAGGCTTCTAAAGCTACTCCATCTGGTGCTGTTGCTAAATTTGCTGCATCTGGTATGAAGATCAAGAAGAAGGACCTTGGCCTAATCGCAACAACTTACGGTTACGTATACGTTGCTCAAACAGCTATGGGTGCTAACAAGAACCAGCTGATGAAAGTTATGCAAGAAGCAGAAGCTTATGATGGCCCATCGCTAATCCTTTGCTACGCTCCATGTATCGCTCACGGTATCAAGACTGGTATGGGTACAACTCAAAACCGTATGAAGGAAGCTGTAGATGCTGGTTACTGGCACCTATGGAAGTACAACCCTCTTCTAGGTGCTGAAGGTAAGAATCCATTCATCCTTGAGTCTAAAGAGCCAACTGTACCATTCAGAGACTTCCTAATGGGCGAATCTCGTTACACGCAACTTGTAGGCGAGTTCCCTGAAGAAGCAGAGCGTCTATTCGCTAATGCTGAAAAAGAAGCTAAAGAACGTTACGATGGTTACGTTCGTATGGCAAACATGGAGTTTTAATATAAACTCGATATAAGCCAAATATAAATTTAGAAGCCCTCAAACGACTGATCATCGTTTGGGGGCTTTTTTTATTTTCAAAATTTCTAACTCATTGCAAGGGCGGTCCACCACAAGTAAGGCGGGTTCATGTACGTTTTAAAATTACAAAATTTAAATATTGTAGATACAATTGTTTTGACTTTATATAAAATCTGACATAAAATATAGATAATCGAGAACAGTTATCAATTTATAATGAGTATAATTTTATGGGTAGTATTGGAGGGTCAGCCATGAATCAACTAAAGAATCAAAAGATCATAACCAAACTGTCGTTGAGTTTTGTTTTGATTATTGCGCTTTTCTTAGCCGTTGGAATTATGCAAATTAACTATTTAACTCAGGCAAAAGATTTTACTGAGAATATGTATAACCATCCATTCACCGTAAGTAATGCAGTGAAAGATATTCAAAATAAGTCAATTCTTATCAGATTGTCTCTTGTAACTATTGCAAACACAGATGATAGCAATGTTATCAGTGCTGAGCAGTCCAAAATAGATCTACTGGACAGTGAAATTATGGATGTGTTTGAGATTATTTATGAACGCTTTTTAGGTGACAAGACCATGATAGACGACGCTAAGAATAACTTGGTGGATTGGAGATCATTTAGAACAGAAATTATTCAGTTTGCAAAGTCTGGAAATAAACAAGGTGCACTCAATATTGTGACAGGCAAAGGCGGTGCGCATTATGGAATGATTTCAGATAATCTAGCTGGACTCAATGAATTTGCCCAGAATAAAGCCATTTCATTTTTTAATAACGCAAGTTCAAGCAATACACGGAATTCTAGAAATGCTGTTATTATAATGGCAGTCATCACTGTCATTGGTGGAACGTTGGCACTTTACATGTATAGATTCCTCAAAAATAGATTGAATATGTATATTGGCGTAATTACTGAAATAGCCAATGGTGATGGTGATTTAACGCTGAGAACCAATTTTGATTCCTTAGATGAGTTTGGCGTTATTTCAAAAAATACGGACGCCTTTATTGGTGATGTTGCAAATATGGTCAAACGCTCTAAAGGAACTGCAGAAGCGCTTTCTTTGGCATCCCATGAGATTTACGATGCAACAGAAGAAGCCAATAAGGGATTAGAAGAAATTGTTCATGAGCTGAGTATTGTAACGAAGAATATTAATAGCTCTTCCATTACTATTGAAGGTGCAAATCTAGATATCGAACATATCGCCGACAAGTCGTCTTCAATTAAAAACATGTCAGAGAATACACTGGATAAGAGCAATGAAATTCAAAATGCTGCAGATGATGGTCTAAAGAGTATTAACGAAGTTTCTAGCTTAATTACAAAAGTGGACGCATCAACGGTCAAAGTTTATCAGGAAATTAAAGAACTTGTGGCTAAGTCTAATGAAATTGGAGAAATTATAACCCTAATTACAGGTATATCGGAACAAACAAATCTGCTTGCTCTGAATGCAGCAATAGAAGCAGCACGTGCTGGAGAACATGGAAGGGGATTTGCGGTTGTCGCCGAGGAAGTAAGAAAGCTTGCTGATGAATCTGCTAAATCAGCACAAAAAATTGCTGGGCTCATTTCTGAAATTCAAGACAAAGCATCTGTTTCTGATATCAATATAACTGAAAGTCAAAAATTAGTAAGACAAAGTGTAGATCAATCTAGCCTTACAAATGAACAGTTTGCATCCATCTTAAGTGGTGTTCGTAATATGACGGAGTTAATCGAAACAATTTCAGTAGCGTCTACAGAACAATTTGATTTGAGTGAGAAGATGAAATCAGCCATGACTATAATCGTGGATGGTTCGGAAAACAACACCAATGCTGTTAATGGCATTAACGATGTTATTCAAAATCAAGTGGCTTCATTTGAGGAAATTGGATCAAGCATTGAAGAATTATCAAGCATGGCAACTGAGCTTAATGAGATTACTGTCAAATACAAAGTGTAGATATAAATACGAATTTATCTGTCATCTAAGCAGAACAGTTTTATGTTTGAAACACCTCTACATGGGAAGATATCAAACGTAGGATAAAGTAGACCAAAGAGGAGGTCTTTTGAATGAATGATAAATTACGCGGTATGTTACTCGGGAGTTTTGCAGCGGATGCGCTGGCTCTTGGACCGCACTGGATATACGATGTCGATCAAATTGACAACACGTTTGGTGATATCAAAGGTATTACAGCACCCCCTTCAGGATCATTCCATAAAGGTAAAATGAAAGGTGATTTTACACACTATGGCGATCAAATGCTATTCGTAATGAAGTATATAGAAGAAAATAAAAGCTTTGAACCTTCTAATTTTAAAGATGCATGGCTAAAGTATATGGAAACCTTTGAGGGTTACAAAGATCATGCAACAAAAGACTCAGAACATTATTATAAAACCCATACAGAACTGGGTGGATCCAAGTCGGATGAACTGGGTGGCGTTGCACGTATGACACCAATCGTATATTTGTTAGCAAGTGAAAACAAACCTTTCGAAGATACCATTGTGAACCAGACAAAAATCACCCATACAGGTGGAGATGTTCTAGATATGGCTAAAGCACTATCTAAAATTCTGGACAAAGTTCTAGGGGGCAAATCTCCAAAGCTTGCCATTGCTGAAACAGGCAATGAAATGGGGGGGCAAATTAAGAGTTATATTGATGAAGCTATTGCCCATGAATCTGTAGAACCTGTAGAAATGATTGCAACGTTTGGGCAAAGTTGTTCTGGTAAATCAGCATTTCCAAGTGTGATTTACTTGTTGAATAAATTTGAAAATGATTACACAAGAGCCCTAATTGAAAATGTCTCAGCCGGTGGAGACTCTGCCGCGCGCGGTATGGTTATTGGTATGATTTTAGGTGCACATTTGGGAGTAAATGCAGTGCCACAGGATTGGCTAAAAGATATGAAGCATACGCCAGAAATTGAAACATTTTTAAAAGGATAATAAAATAAATAGGCAAAATGCAGCAGTTGTAGAAATTACAGCTGCTGTTTTATTGTATAGGTACAAGTTGAATTAAAGAGTTATTTGAAAACTGGAAATCAAATCCTTTGACAAGTGTATAATAATTCGACATTTTTACCAATTTGACGCACATCTAGAGGTGTTTTCTGTTAGACTTAAACGTATAGGTTAGGAGGCGACGCTTTGAAAGCTAAGCTAGTTGCAGTAATTGCTGCACTGCTTTTAATGACAGGATGTCAACAAGAGCAAAATATAGAGAATACACCTCAAACTGAGGTTCAAATAGATAATAAATCAAACTCAGAAAATGTCGCTGATAACGTCAAAACAAATGAGATAGAACAAACAACAGATCAAACAGCTGAAGAAACTATAAATAAAATCGATAATAATGAAAATGAAGTAGACGATGAGTCACAGAACAAGGGTAGCGAAAACGGAAAAAATGGATCAGAAAACCCAGATGCCCAGATTTCTCAAAATGGACAGGACAGCAAGGAGAACAATGTCAAAACAGATGTTGCTCATGAATCAGATTACTTAGATAAATCGGTTCATCAACCTGATGTTGAAGATATTGAAATTAAGATTATACTGGGGAACATTCCCGGAATAGACATTGAAGCTGGCATTTTAGAAGGGTGTCAAATTCTTTCACAAATGCATACAAGGCTCAACGACGAAAGTTTAGAAATCATGGAGTTTAAAGGTCTTTATGATACATACTGGGTTCAAAATGCACCCTACGATTCTCTCGAAAGTATTCGTGAAACACTGGGGGGTTATTTTACAGAGAATGTTGTGACAGATATAATTAAAACCTGGGGTTTAATAGAGTATGATGGCAAATTATTGGCACCAGAGTTGTCAGAATCAATGGGGTATGATCCAGAATCACTTAAATTAACAGTTGCAGAGGTTGAACACCATAACGATGTTCGATACATAAATATGGGATTCACCAATGTGTATAGCGAAAGTCAAAGCAGTCTATTGAGGCTGAATAAAAGCATTAATGAAACCTGGAAGCTGGATACTATTCCTGGAAAGGGCATTATTAAAGATATTAATGGCCGTTTTGTAAAAGATTGTTTTTGGACAGAGCATAATACGACCTGGAACTGGCCGGAATTTATAAGCTTTGAGGATAAGATATGGAATAAAGTTTTAATCCCCGTTCAAAACGAACTAAGAGAATTGGTTATTGAAGAAACTGAGGAGTTTGATTCTAAAGTTGCCTTTAAAGCACTTGGGATTGATCAGTTAACATACTGGATTACTTGGGAATACCGAGAACAGAATACACTATATCCAAGTGTTGATGTGGTGCTTTCTGAGTACATTAAGTACGGAATTCATCCGAATCATAGAAGAAAAACAGTGACGCTCTCAAAAAAGACCAATGAAATTATTACACTTGAGGATGTTTTTGAAGATGAAGTTGCTTTTATGGATGAAGCAAATGTCTTTATTGATCGATATATGAAGGAAAACAAAGAAGGCTTTTACAGTGAGGCCGTGTTTGAAGGCATTAATGGAAAAACACAGTTTTATATAGCGGAGGATGGAATTGTTTTCTATTTCCAACTTTATGAGTATGCACCTTATGCCTTTGGTTATCCTGAAATTAAGGTTCCATTTACAAATTTAAAAGAATCTTTAAAAGCAGAATTTTTAAGTTTTGTAGTCGAAACAGAGTAAACACTAGGGGGATACGATGAATTTTTTGCATAAAACAACACGTTTGGGATGTGACTTAGGTAGAGCGTTTCGTTTTCTTACCAAACCAGATATGATCAAAAAGTGGTCTAATCTGGATGCAGATATCAGTATGAAAAAAGGTGGACATTATACTTTGACATCTTCTGAAGATGCAGTGCTTCAGTTAAATACCAGTGGCAGTGTGATTCTTGACTATGAACGTGAAAAGTACTTACATATTGAATGGAAAGATGCGAACGAAAGTTATGATTTGTTGATTCGATTTATGCAGTGTACGTATGAGACTGAATTCTGTACAGAAATGCATCTCATGTTCAAACATATGGAACGTTCTTTAAGCGAGCTTGAAGTTGAAAGCTATAATGACTTATTCGAAACGTTGTTAGAAGAACTTAGAAAATACCAGAACAAAGACTGGGTTATTCAAGACTCAGATTTGTCGATGTCCTATTTAAAGGGTTCAAAATTATAAATAAAGTCCGACAAAAGTCCGAGCAATCGCAGCTCGGACTTTTTTATTGTGAATATTTAAATTGCCTTAATCGGTTATTTTAAGGGCGTATTTAATCTTGAGTGCAAATTGTACTGCGAAATCATAAGCACTGAACTTATTCTGTCCAGTTAGTAACTCTTTATGGTTCACAACATGTGTTTCTAGAGGTGCAACATATGTTGTTCTTGCGCCGAGCTGTTCCAGAATATAACCCACGTGGTAAGGGAGTTGAGTATGGAGCAGGTGTTCTTCAAGCTCACTTTCCACATCTTCGTTTAGGCAGGTAATTTTGTAGTCGCTGAATATCCAAGGCAGATCATTTTGAATGAGCGCAGCTGTACCAGCACCAATCATGCCAATGGGTTTATTATGTTTGTGGAAATGTTTAAGTATCTTTAAAACATCTGGTGAAGCGCGGAACTCTTCAAGTGCAGCATATCCTCCGGGTATGTAAAGGGCAACGTAATGATGCAGTTGTTCTTCACTGAGTGATGACATGTTTTTTGGCATAAGAAGGATAGGATCAATCTCCATATACTTCTTATAATAGGCCAGGTCGTCCTGAGGTAAATGGTTTAAACAGTTTGGATCTTGGTGTGGAATGTGTCCCCCTGTGGTGGCCACATCGAATGCTAAATTCTCGGAAACAAATTTGTCAACCACTTCAACAAGTGCAAATTGGTCATAGCCGGTTTTTAGAATTTCTCCATTTTTTAAAGTAATATTGTCAATGGTTGTGAGTAACATTAAGACGCGTCCGATCATAGCCATCCCTCCCTTTACAACTCTTATACCACTCTGACTGTGAATTATAGTCAAAATAAAGTACAATGATAATGACGAAACAAATTTCTAGATGCGAATTAGGCATTAAAGCAAATTTAACAAAAGGATATAAAAAGGAATAAAGGAGAAAAATATGTTTAACTATAGACTGGTTGTCGCTTATGACGGATCAAAATATAAGGGATGGCAAAGACTTGGTGATACTGATAAGACCATCCAAGGAAAGTTAGAAAAAGCCTTATCAAGATTATTGGAAAAAGAGATTGAGGTTGATGGAGCAAGCCGTACCGATGCTGGTGTACATGCACGAGGTCAAGTGGCGAGCTTTCATTTAAACGAAGTTCTTGAATGTAAAGAGTTAATGGCTGATTTGAATAAGTATCTACCAGACGATATTATGGTACAAGAGTTTGAAGAGGCATCTGAAAGATTCCACTCAAGATATAATGCTTCTGGTAAATCATATGTTTACCAGATCTGGAATAGTGAAAAAGTGGATCCCTTCATGAGAAGTTACCACACGCATGTTGCGGAGCCACTAGATATTAAAAAGATGCGTAAAGCAGCCGCCTTATTCATTGGGGAACATGATTTTACAACATTTACGTCTGCTAAAGCAAAAAAGAAGTCTATGGTGCGTAATGTTACAAGCATTCATATTGATCAAACAGACGAAGAAATGCTTATCAAAATTTCTGGGAATGGTTTCTTACACAACCAAGTAAGAAGAATGGTTGGTGTGTTAATTGACATTGGAACTGGAAAACGTGAACCAAGTGTTATTCCGGCACTAATTGTAGCCAAGGACCGTGCAAAGTGTGGTGTCACTGCACCTGCCCATGGCCTGTTTTTAGAAAAGGTTAAATACGAAGAAAAAATGGAAGACAAATAAAAGAAAATCCAAAAAAAGGTGTGATCTCATTGAGCTCACACCTTTTTTATTGAGTTATTTCAGCTGTTTATGAAGATAAGACTGTCGAAGAAAGGCTTTCTTCTTTTTCTTTTAAGTCTTTCATCTCAGATTTTAACATGCCCAGAGTCACCACTGTAGCTAAGAAGTCTGAAAGTGGGAAAGACACCCAAATACCCCAGATACCAAAGAAACGCGGGAGAATGAGAACCATTGGAATTAACATAATGAACTGTCTAAGTAAGGACAGAATCATAGCAGGTCTTGCCTTCCCGAAAGCTTGGAATATAGCAGAACTTATAATCTGAACACTTATAACTGGGATTGCTAATACAACCACTCGAAGGATTGGAATACCTTGAGTGACTACATGAGTTTCGGACGTAAATATACCCAAGAAGAATGGTGCAAAGACTTGAGCGATAGCCCAACCTACAATGGTGTAAATTGTTGTGTACTTAATAGAAATAACAATTACTTCTCTAACACGGTCATACTTTTTAGCGCCATAGTTAAAGCCAGCGATCGGTTGAAGACCTTGAACCACACCAAAGAGTGGCATAAAGATAAACATAAGCAGGCGATTGATCATACCGAAAATTGTGATGGCAACATCACCGCCATAGAAACCTAGAGAGTTATTAAGTACAATGGATAACATACTCCCACCGACTTGGCGGGCAAAGGCTGGAGCACCCACGGTGAAAATCTCTTTTAATAATTCTGGATCAGGTTTCAAGTGATGGGGTTTAACCTTCAATTGGCTCTTACCGCTATAAATATAGACCATAACGAAGACGAATGAAAAGAACTGTGAAATAATAGTTGCCATTGCCGCACCACGAATACCCATATCAAATAGGAATATGAATATAGGATCAAGGACGATGTTAAGGCCTGTACCGATGATCATAGACATCATGGCTACAAAGGCGTTACCTTCAGCTCGAATGAGGTTGTTTGAAGCAACGGCAAACATGAAGAAGACACTACCAATAAAGATAACCTGCATGTACTCTTTTGCATAAGGCAATAATGTATCTGAAGCTCCAAAGATTCTTAAAAGTGGGTCAATAAATCTCAGACCTAATATAACCGTGATAATGGCTATAAAAATTATAGATATGTATGCATTACCAGCGGTGTTATCCGCTTTTTCAATTTCTCCTGCACCTAAACTTCTTGAAATAACAGAAGCAGCACCAATACCAATCATTTGAGCAATGGCCATAATAAACATTTGAATTGGGAAAGCAATTGCAAGTCCACCAATAGCAACAGAACCAACACCTTGACCAATAAATATTGTATCAACCACATTGTAAAGAGCGTTGACCACCATACCGATTGTAGCTGGTAAAGACAACTTTCTCAGAACCGTAGAAATTTTTTCATTTCCTAACATTTCATTTCTTTCATTCATTAGAATACTCCTTTTTATCTCAACAATTCATTTCTGAATCGTGTTTACTAAAGTACTTAAGAACATTGCCACTTATTTTTTCCATAAGTATCTGAGCAGTATCGATCTCATCCGCTGTTAATCCATCCAAAATGATGTCATTCCACTCGCTGAACATGGCATCGATATCAGGTTTGATCTGGAGCGATTTTTCTGTGAGGTGTAGATGATAGGACCTTTTGTCATTAATGTCTTGAACACGTTTAACAAATCCATCTTCAACAAGTTTTTTAACAGAACGTGTGATGGTTGCTTTGTCAACGCTCAAGTTTCGACTGAGTTTTTCCTGTGAAATACCTTCGTGTTTATAAAGTGTGAAGAGGACAGAGTGATGACTTTGTGTTAAGCCAAGCTCTGACATTTTCTCTTTAAAGTAAATCATTGCATATCTATAAGTAATGGAAATATGTTTTCCAATTCTTTTTTGATGCATAATATCCTCCTTAATTAGTTGCGCTCGCAACTAATACTACAGCAAAATGGTTGCAAGCGCAACTATTAATAAAAATAAAACCACTGGGGTTGAGCCCAGCGGTTTTATAAAAGAAAAGGGTTATAACAATTGTGATCTAAAGTTCAATGGTTTCACCAGCTGCAGGTGCGTGGACCTCGTGTTTAAGTGTTTTACTGATACGTTCTGAAAGGGCCTCAACGGCACTTTCTTCTCCGTGATTCAGAAATACTTTTTTTACACCTTTGATGGACGACAACCAGTTTACCAACTGACTCTCGTCTGCATGACCTGAAAAGCCTTCAATTCGAACGATTTTGGAGGCAACCTTGATGGTCTCATCAAGAATTTCCACTGTATCTTCACCTTCTAGGATTTTTCTACCCAAGGTGCCTTCACCCTGGTAACCAATAAAGGCGATGGTTGTGTTATCCTTCCAAAGATTATGTTTTAAGTGGTGGCGAATCCGACCAGCATCGCACATACCACTTGCTGAAATAATAACCTTTGGTTTGCCATCTTTGTTCAGTTTAATGGAGGTCTCCATCTCTTTAACGATGGTCAAGTTCTTAAACTCAATAGGATTGTGACCTTTTGCAAACTCATTTTTTATGGGTTCTTTAAAGAACTCATAATTTTTTTCAAATATTGCCGTAGCATCTATGGCAAGAGGGCTGTCAATGTAAAAAGGAACGGATTGAATTTGTGCTCCTTCTGCATGTTTATTCATAAATTCCTTGAGTTCAAATAAAATTTCCTGAGTACGGCCAACTGCAAATGCAGGAATAATGACTGTGCCTCCATGTTTCATGGTTTCGATGATGGCTTCAGCTAATTTGGCACCTCTGAGTTCCATGTTTTTGTGCAGTCGTCCACCATATGTAGACTCCATAAAAACATAGTCAGCGTTTTTTATAACCGCTGGGTTGGGAAGCAATTGGTTTTGACCTGTTCCTAAATCGCCGGAAAAAATAAGGTGTTTTGTCTTGCCACCCTCTTCAACAAAGAGTTCAATACTTGCAGAGCCAAGCAAATGACCTGCTTCCCTATAAATAAATTTAATACCTGGCGCCACTTCGATTAAATCATCGTACTTTACGGGATTTAAATACTGAAGCGCGACTATGGAATCTTCGGTTGTAAACAGAGGTTCTATAAGTTCGAGTCCTGCCCGTTCTCTTTTTTTGTTTTCCCATGCTGCTTCAAACTCATTAATTTTTCCGCTATCCTTGAGTAGGATATCTGCTAAGTCTGCGGTAGGACGCGTACAGTAAATACGGTTGTGGAAGCCACGCTTAACAAGAAGCGGTAATCTACCTGAATGGTCAATGTGTGCATGGGTTAATATTACAAAATCGATCTGGGAAGGATCGTATGCAAAGTCTTCTGAATTTAAGGCAAGTATAGGAGCTGGGCCTTGAAATAGACCACAGTCTATTACAAACTTGCTGAACTCAGTTTCTATAAGAAAGTTGGAGCCTGTTACTTCACCTGTTGCACCTAAAAAATGTATTTTCATATATGCCTCCTTATTTGATTCGTTGTATTAGTTAGCTACCCTATCGCAGTAGAAGATTCACATAATTCAGTGCTTTACTCTACAATCCTTAATGGAAGAGGCGTACAACATCATACGTTGTGTTAAATAGATCAATTTTATTACACAACGCACAAAAAGTTATCCAAAAGGTTTGGATATTGTTGGATAAGGTATTACAAATCATTTACGTATGTGTTTAAAATGATGAAAGAAGACCATATGAGGGTATCTTAAAGAAAAAAGACAGCTTTTGTCATAAAAATGTAACGAACACAGGTCATCTAACAATTAGACCTGTGCTATAATTAGAAAGATGATATATTGTACGGCAGAGGGCTAAAATCTAGGAGGGAACTGGTATGAAGATGCTTAAAGTCATGGAGAAAAGACGCTCTGTGAGAGAATACAAAGATAAAGCATTATCGAGTCAAGATCTACAACAAGTTATGGATTATTGTGAAACGTATCCAAAGCTTTCTCAAAAAACAGAATTGGAATTCAACTTCCTTGAAAACGGCGAGGATGTTGCTTCTAAATTAGAAGGTACGGCTGGGTATTCAGGTGTTATGATCACTGCACCACATTACTTATTGGTCATGGCATCAGATTCAGATACCATTTATCAATCAGCAGGTTATGCTGGTGAGTGGATTATCTTAAATGTGACAAAACATGATATCGGGACATGCTGGATTGATGGCGTTGATCAAAGCGATAAGATCAAGGAACTTCTTGGTGTTAAATCAGATAAGAAAGTTATCGGACTCATTGCTTTAGGTTATGCAAAGTATGAACCAAGACTTGCTCATATTTATGATACAAATTTAGATGGTAGTGTTTCACCACTAACTGATCTAGGATACCCAAATATTGATCCTAAGTACTCGAAAGAACCGGTGAGCAACCGCTTATCAATTGATGAAATTGCATATCTAAAGAAGTGGGGCGAAGAAGTAGATGCAGATGAACTGCGTAGACGTGGTTACGATCAAGTATTTTACTACATGAGAATGGCTCCATCTTGGGGTAATCGTCAACCTTGGCGTTTTATTTTAGATGGTACAAAAATTGTCTTAGTTATGGAAAGAGACGACCGTGTGGATGACCGTGCTGAAGAAGTGGAATCTGGAATTGCAATGATCTATTTTGAAGTTGCAATGCATGATATCGGACTACCAGGACACTGGAATACAGACGATATAGCAACAGAAAAATATGATATCCCAGAAAATTACTTTGTTGGTGGTTACTACACATTCTAGTTTTAAATTGCCTAAATCATGTAGTCTGAGGAGTGTTTTTTATGAAACGAAACAGACTATGGACAGTTTTGGTTGTCTTATTGGTGTTTGCAATGACAGTACCGAGTCTTAACAATGTATCAGCTGTAATTACAGACGATGTGAACACAACGGGTGTGACTACAGATGAAAATACGTCTGGCCAAGACTCAGAGTCAAATGTAATCGTAATTGAATTTGAAGAAGAATCAGAACCTGTAGTAGATACAGATTCCAGTTCTAACGATGATGAAAATAACGATGCAGCTGTGGTAGATACCATAGAGGACGAAAAGCAAATTGTATCTCAACTGGATTTGAATAATGATGGATTTGAAGTGCTCGAAAGATACGACTCTAGTTTGCCAGAAGGACTGATTTTAGACCTTGATTACACGGATTACTGGATCAACCCGCAATACGTGGTGGTCTTAAGTGGTTCTGTGAATATTCGTTCAGGCCCAACAACAGACTACGATGTGATTAAACGTGGATATTATGGCGAGAAATTCTCGCTAGTTGAAACAACTAGAGGTGAATATTTTAGTAAGTCAGATTCAGACGCATGGCACAAAATTTTCTGGTGGGAAAATGGTCAACAGGTTTACGGTTATGTGTACGCACCAATCGTAAATAAGAGGGCATTCCGATTTACTGAAATGTTTGAAAAAATAACAGATCTTAAGTTGGCTGTAGACGTTACTGACACAGGATTTATTTATAATGTGGGAGACTCCAATGGTCGAGCTCCTTTATATAAGGGCGCATATAAAGAAGATGCACATGGTGTTCCAAGATATCAAGGGGCACCAGCATATGAAGCACCGGACTGGAACTCACACAAAATGCGTTACATGCAAGATGGGATACTTCTTGCAATTCTTGAAGATACAGGTAAATTTTACAAAGTGAATGCGTACGACTATGAAGGTGAATATTATGTGCCTAAAAGATATGTTACCCGTCGTAATTCTATTGAAGACCTTAAACAGGTGATAATTGTTGATATTAAGAACCAGAATGAGGGCGTATTTGAGTACCGAGATGGGCACTGGAATTTAATTTCATATTCCTTTGCAACCACAGGTGCAGACACAAAATACAAAGAACCAACCATTCCTGCAAGTTATCAGGCAATTAGCAAACAAGATTTTTTCAGATATCGAGACGATATTACAAAAGTAATCGCAGGTTACGCACCATATGCTATCCGTTTTAATGGAGGCGCTTTTATACATGGTGTTCCTGTAAACTATAAACTTGTTCGGAAAACCTTTGTTCTTCAGGAAGAAATCGCGGATGATGAGGGCAATATCATTCAAGAGAAAATCACAGAGCAACGTATAGTGGACCGTATTGATCCTGGGCATATTGAATATTCAGGTTCGCTCGGGACCATTCCTCTATCACATAAATGTGTTAGAAACATCACAAGTCACGCAAAGTTCCTACACGACTGGGTTGTCCTAGGTGAAGCGTCTGTGGTGGTAATCGATTAAACAGGCGAAATAAAAACGACGGGGTGACCTATGAATAAGAAGTACCTACTCATCGGCGCAGTTCTCATTGTAGGACTGATCGCCGGTGGGAAATATATGTCAGACACAGCTTCTGCTGCAAAGCTTGCTGAAGAAAAGGCGGCTCAAGCTGAAATCGAGTTGAAAATTAAACTTGAAAATGAAGAAGCGCAGCTGGAAGTATCCAGAAGCGCTTTTGATACGTACTTAAGTGAAGTTGAAATGGAAAAACTTAGAATGGTAGCTGAACAAGCACAGGCTGAAAAACTGGCTGAAATAGCTGCAAATACATTCTATGTCAAAAAAGCAAAAACACCTGTTTACGCTACATCTGAAGCAGGGGACAGTGTACTGCAGCTAGACCGTGGAACACATATTTTTGTCACTGAGATAATTCAAGATGAAACAGGTGTAGACAAATGGTATCAAATCCAATATAATTATGAAGATTTAGATTCCATTGGGTGGATTGAAGCTTCGAAAGCAACCTCAAGACGTCAAGACATGATTGCACGTGTTTATGACAATGTGGATTATGAAGCTCAAGTGAAAACATCGAGTTATGAAAGTAATCCGATGGTTGAAGCCAAAGGCATATACGTTACAGGTCATTCGGCTGCTGGTGCTAAGTTAGATAAACTTATTGATCTTGCCAATAGAACGGCGATCAATGCATTTGTTATTGATGTAAAAGACGATAACGGAAACATGTTATTCTACTCAGAGACTGCGGCTAAATATAGCCCATCAGCAAATAATAGATATTACATTAAAGACATTGAAGCTTTTATGGCTAAAATGGAAGAAAACAATATCTATACCATAGCTCGAATTGTAACCTTTAAATCACCAAGATATGCAAAAGATAACCCTGATAAGGCGATTCTTCGAAGATCTACTGGTGCTGTGTATCAAAGTAAAGATGGCGTACGTTGGGCATCTCCTTATGACAGAGATCTATGGGAGTACAATGTAGGTGTTGCACTTGAAGCAGCTAAAGTAGGGTTTAATGAAATACAATTTGATTATGTTAGATTCCCTGCATCGGGTGGTGGTAAACTGGACAGCAGTTTAGATTACAGAAACCATCAAGATGAGTCAAAAGCGGAAGCTATTCAAAACTTCCTGAAATATGCATATTCTAAAATTTCTCAAGAAGAAGTTTACGTATCTGCAGATGTATTTGGCTGGGTTGCATCAGCAACCAATGATGTTGGCATAGGTCAACACTGGGAAGCCCTAACAAACGTTGTAGACTTTATGTGTCCAATGATGTACCCAAGTCATTATGGACCAGGCAATTATGGTCTTTCAGTTCCAGATGCATTCCCATATGAAACCATTGACAGAGGCATCAAAGATGCTCTTGATAGGGATGATCACGTGGATACACCTGCCAAACTAAGACCGTGGATTCAAGACTTTACTGCCAGATGGGTGAAAGGATACATTCCTTACGGCCCAGCAGAGGTTGAAGCTCAAATTAGAGCACTTGAAGACAATGGCATCAACGAATACTTGCTTTGGAATGCAGGAAACTACTACACTGAAGGCGGTATTCGGTAATAATAAATTATCCTTTAAAACCAGTCCTGTGAGACTGAAAAGGGTGAGGCAATAAGGCCTCATCCTCAGAGAGACCTGAGGAGGCAAAAACATGTTAAACCAAAAAATTGCAGGTATGCTACTAGACATTAAAGCGGTTAGTATTGTAGACGAAGACAACCTATTTACATGGGTTTCTGGAATCAAGTCACCAATTTATTGTGACAACAGACTAACAATATCTTACCCAGAGGTTAGAAACACAATTGCAGATGGATTTGCTGATCTTATTAAAGAAAAGTATCCAGAAGTCAACGTAGTGGCAGGTACAGCAACAGCTGGTATTCCCCATGCTGCGTGGGTTGCAGAACGTGTAGACAAACCAATGGTATATGTACGTAGTGCTTCAAAGGGACACGGCAAAGGCAATCAAATTGAAGGTGTTGTAAAAGCTGGAGACAAGGTTGTTCTAATCGAAGATCTAATTTCAACAGGTGGCAGCTCTCTAAAGGCTGTTGAAGCTTTGGTTGAAGCTGGTGCAGAAGTTATAACAGTACTGGGCATCTTTAATTACAACTTTACTAAAATGGAAAATAGATTTGGTGAAGCGAAAGTTTGTTTTGAAACCCTAACAGATTATAAAACACTTCTACCCATTGCCATTGAAAGAGGTTATGTGCCAGCAGAAAAGAAGGAAACTCTTCTTAAGTGGTGCGAGAATCCTGAAATTTTTTCACAAAAAGGTTAAACATAAAATATTTAAAGCGAATGGAGCACAGTCATGTGCTCCATTATTTTTATGCCCCTCCCCAAAGCTGTTAAGACAGTCAAAGTAGGCATTGGTAATTAAGTTCCATACGTTAGGTGAGAATATTTTGAAAATATAAACTTTAGATAAAAGACTTTACACATGGGTATGAGTATGCTAGTATAACTCTTGTGCTGCTGAAGCACACAACCGACATGACCCATTAGCTCAGTCGGTAGAGCACCTGACTTTTAATCAGGGTGTCCTGCGTTCGAGTCGCAGATGGGTCACCATTTAAACGGTTTATCTTTTAGAAGATAAACCGTTTTTTTATATTATTTTTTGATTTATTGAATTAAACCGTTATAATATTGACGAGTACAAAATTAATTTATTATATGAAGGGACACATATCATGAGACGAAGAAGAAAAGCGGGTTCTAAAGAAAAACTACTTAGCCATGTAGAATATGTTACAGATACGCCTGAAGCAGTAAAAGGTACTTGGAAAAAGCAGTGGTTCAAGAACGATAATCCAATCCACCTAGAGCTGGGTGCAGGCCGTGCGGCATTCTCTGTAAAACTGGCCCAAAAACACCCAGACATAAACTTTATTGCAGTTGAAATTAAAGAAGAAGTTATTTTGCCAGGTGTTGAAGCAGCAAAAGAGCTTGGTCTTGAAAATATTGCATTCGTTTGGGTAAACATCTTAAATATCCATGATATTTTTGCAGACAGTGAGATTGACCATATTTATTTGAATTTCTCAGATCCATGGCCAAAGAACAAACATTACAAACGTCGTTTAACGTACAGAGATTTCCTATCAAAGTATGCAGAAATACTGAAGCCAGACGGATGGGTTGAATTTAAGACAGATAGTGATGTTTTATTTGAGTTTACACTGAACGAATGTGCTCAGTTAACACTCCCTATTAAAGATGTGAGCCTAGATCTACACAACAGAAATAAACTGGACGAAATCATTACAACAGATTATGAGGAAAAATACGTATCCCAGGGTAAACGTATTTTTAGAATGTTATTCCAATTGGATGGGCTTAACAAATAGCAATGAGGTGACGTAATGGGTAGATGGATTAGACGTTCCATATACTTATTGTTAATCGTAGAAATTGTACTGGGTCTATCAGGGGCCTACAATAAACTATTAGAACAAGAAGTGATAGCTGCTTTTTCATGGGATGGCTTTAGAACCTTTATGAGCTATTTCTTTGCTGTGTATATTTTCCTGATTATGGTCCTTATATTTTTTGAAAGCCGAAATCCAAGTAAGATGATGGCATGGCTCCTTGTGTTAGCAATCGTACCTGGTGTAGGTTTTGTTTTTTATATGTTGTTCGGCCGCAATATCGGAAAACGGAGAAGGTCCATACGCAAAAAGGAAGCTAATGAAAATCGGATGGCTTATGCGGCTAAAATTCAGCGGGACATAATGAAATATATAACCTATTTCGACGAGATGAATAGCCCTGTAGCAAGCAGATTGTCAAAATTACTCCTTGAAAACTCCGATGCACCCTTCTTGATCAATAACCGGGTGGATATACTTACCAACGGTGACGAAACATTTTCAAAGATCCTGTATGCACTTCAATCTGCTGAAGACCACATTCATTTGGAATATTATATTATTCGAGATGACAAAATAGGAACTGAGATTAAAAATGTTCTTATTAAGAAGGCAAAAGCAGGTGTCAAAGTCAGGGTAATCTACGACAGTGTGGGGTGCTGGAAGTTAAGTGCAAAGTTCGTCCACGATTTAAGACTCGCCGGGGTAGAACTATATCCCTTCTTCCCAGTGGCACTTCCTATATTGTCGCGTGAGCTTAATTATCGAAACCACCGGAAGATTATTGTGGTAGACGGTAAAATTGGGTTTGTAGGCGGTTTAAATATCGGAGACGAGTATTTAGGCAAGAGCAAACAGTTTGGCTTCTGGAGAGACACCCATATGGTTATATGGGGTGAAGCAGTATATGGGCTTCAAAATACCTTTCTTAATGATTGGAATTTTGTGTCTAGACAGACGCTCCAATCAGAAACCTTTTTCCCAAAACAAGAACATCAAGGGGATACAATCGTACAGATTGCAGCCAGCGGACCTGACTCAGAGTGGTATTCGATCGAACAAGCCTACTTCACCATGGTTGCAGCTGCAAAATCCCACGTTTATATAACATCCCCCTATTTGGTTCCAGAGGAGAGTCTGATTACTGCACTTAAAACAGCTGCGCTGAGTGGAATTGATGTTAGAATAGTAATACCAGCGAAACCGGATCACTTTTTAGTGTATTGGGCTTCACAGGACAATATTGAAGAATTGTTGGAAGCAGGGGTACGGATATTTGCGTATGAAAAAGGCTTTGTTCACAGTAAGGTTGTCGTTGTAGACTCAGAAGTTTCCACAGTTGGGACAGCAAACTTTGATATTAGAAGTTTTAAGATAAACTTTGAAGTAAACGCATTTGTATATGATACGAGAATTGCTAAAAGACTAGAAAAAGATTTCTTTGAAGACCTAGAAAATTCTTCAGAAATACTTTTAGAGACACATCGTAAACGGAGTATTTTCAGGAGATTCTTTGAGTCTATTGGAAGACTTGTGTCTCCTCTACAGTAATGGATAGCGAGGAAATGACATGATGTATTGGTTGTTGATTATTGGCATGATTGTTCTTGATCAAGTGGTCAAGTTTTGGGCAATGACTTCACTAAGACCCCTAGGGAGTATTCCCTTGATTCAGGATGTTTTTCACTTAACATTTGCAAGAAATACGGGTGCTGCATTTAGTATTCTCAGAGGTAAACAGGTGTTTTTGATCATGTTAACTTCACTGGTGATATTGGGATTGATATTCTTAATGGCAAAATCGATTAAAGATGATGGCAATAAGTTTATGACATTGTCTCTTGCAATGATCATTGGTGGTGCAATAGGCAATCTGATTGATCGGATACGTCTTGATTTTGTTATTGATTATTTAGATTTTACTCTGATTAATTTCCCGATATTTAATGCAGCTGATGTGTTTATAGTTGTTGGTACTGGTCTACTTGCAGTCCTAGTTATTATATTTAACATTGAAATGCCGAGTTTTGGAAAGTTCTAATTTATAAAGAAAAAATAAAAGCCGATCTCTGAATAAAGAGACCGGCTTTTTTGCTTAATACATTAGATTTCGCCAAGAGCTTCCAGTGCTTTTTTAATGATTCCTGGTGCCTTGCGACACTTTTCTTCTGAAACAGCACAAGGTGCAAAACGAACCCCTTTAGCAAGAGCTACAAGATATAAGTGATCTTTCTTAATTTCTTCAGCAACCGCTTGAGGGTCCTCACATGGAACTGAAATAAAGAATCCAGACTTGAATGGACAAGTTTTAAGCCCAATCTTGTGAGCCTCTTCCATAAAGGCACCAGATCTGATATCTAGCAGTTCGCGGAAGTCATCACGTTCTTTTTCAACCTTGCCTTTAAGTTCATCATCAGTAAAGACATCTGCGAGTGTACGCATAGCAGCACGTGTACCATTTGACCAGGCAGCTCTATTTGAGAAACTACAAACGGCCTTAAACTCTTGAGCCAGTTCTTCAGTTGCAGCAACACATAATATTGCACCACTACGCATGCCGTAGAGCGTGTACCCCTTAGACATACTGAAACCGACAAGGACCATGAGGTTCTCAGGCAGGTCGTTAAAGTATTTCATGAAGCTTCTTGTTTCTTCAATTGAACCAGCAAAGTCAATATAAGCAACATCAGCAAAAAGTATTACTTTTTTATCAGGTCTACGCGCACCTTTTCTAAGGATACCCATAACTTGTTCCCATTCCTCGTCTTCAAGACTGAAGCCAGTAGGATTATGAGCGGGTGCGTTGATAATAACCAGTACTTGGTCTTGTTTTTCTAGTAATTCATCAAAACGTGTGTGGAATGAATCAATATCAAAGTTTCCATCTTCAGTGAATACGTTGTAAGTCATTAGATCGCGTCCGTGTTCCTCACAAATCGTTTTGTAAGGTGCCCAGTACCAATCTGAAGTTAAAACAGAATCGCCAAAGTTTGTGTAGTTCCATACAGCATGTTTAATCGCACCTGTACCACCTGGTGTCGCTACAGCTTCAATGTGACCATTGGGTTCATAACCACGGAAACAAGCTTCCTTAACAGCAGTTAAATACTCGGGAAGACCTGCGATTGGAGCGTAAGCTGCCAGCTCTGCATCAGACAACCCGCGGATGTGATCCATTACAGATTGTAAGAAAATAAGGTTACCATCGTCGTCCATCATAGCGCCGATAGTAGAGTTTGTTACATTGTCAAAACCATAAATTTTAGCTGCATCTTGCGCTGCTTTACTTGCACCGAATATTCTGTCCGGCTCAACCGGTCTCTTAGAATGAGGTGCTACCATTGAAAAACTGTTCATAAAAATAACCCCCTATGTATAATATCTGCAGATATTATAACACAAGGGGTGATGTTTGAGATATATATTTCAACTTTTTTAGCAACAGTTAAAAAATATTTAGAAATCTGTTGATGTTGTTGCCATTTAATTTGTAAACAAGACAGAAGGTTTAAGCTTTTTTAACTGCTTTTTGGTTGAAGTAAAAATTTATTCCAGAGCCTGCAATAATAAGTGTTGCACCAATCAATGTTAATATATCTGGCCATTCGCCCCAAATTGCTAAACCGAGAATCGTTGAAAATACAACGTTTGCGTAGGTGTAAATAGACAACTGTGACGCTGGAGCGTGTCTATAGGCATTGGTCATCAGTAGTTGGGCTGTGAGTGCAGAAAAGCCTATAATAATGAGACTTGTAAGCTCAGATCCATTAGGAATTACAAATTGTCCTGAGACCATAAATGGAATGGTCACTATTGTAGAGAATAAACAGAAATAAAAGACAATCAGCTTGGCAGAATCGAATGCACTGAGTTTTCGGATGGTTGTATAAGCAGCACCTGCAAAAAATGCACCAGTTAGACCAATTAAGGCAGGGGCTATTGAAAAGTTAAAACCAGGCTTTACAACAAGGCCAGCACCAAGGAGGGCAAGTGCAATAGCCGCAAACTGGTGTTTTTTAATTTCTTCCTTTAAAAAGATCATAGAAAGTAAAATGACAAAAAAGGGTGAAAGCTTATTAATGATTACAGCATCGGATAGATTCATACGTTCTAAAGATGCGTAATACATTGCTACACCAGAAAGACCAAATGCAGACCTGAGAAGTACCAGTTTTGGATTGTTTGGCTTAAACGAAATTCGGTTTCTAAGCATAGGCACGCCGACTGCAATGAGGCCTATAAAATTTCTAAAAAACACTTTTTCAGCGAGAGGTATTTGGGGTACAGATTTAACTGCGGCTGCCATAATGGCAAAGAAGAATGACGAGCTCAAAATGAGCAGCACACCTTTGTTTTTTTCATTCATATTCATTACTCCATTTCGAAAAAACTGTATATATATAACTAGGATTCATATATAAGACGACTGGTATTTGTTATAGTTACTATAGTAGACTGTCAGAAATGAGTGATAACATTTCTCAACCGTCCATAGTATACATGAAAATCAGAAAAAAAGCCTTATATTTTTTAAGTTTTTTTAATTACTTATGAAAAATCCTTGTAATATAATAGGGTGAGCATAAAAAATTATAGAGCGTGTTTGGATTAGGAAGATTCATAATTTTGCATCTTCTCATTGGATAAATATATAAGGGTTATTTTGGAGGGTGTAATGGCAAATAAAAAAAGTTTAGAACAGGTATTAACAGATTTTCTGACGAATATATTTAAAGGTATTTTGTATTCCATAATGTTGGGTCTTATAGGAGTTCCGCTGGGATGGGTTATGAAATGGCCATTTTTGAGGGGCAGCTACTTGCTTGTTCTTGTTGCGGGTGTCCTTGCAATATTTGTAGCAACCATAGGCTTTATCGGAACACCAAAAACAAGATTCGAATTCTTTACACGTATGCGTAAAAGAGATGGTAAAATCGAAGAAATTAGTAAAGAAGAGCTGGAAGAACTGGGGCATGCAGGGGTTTCGCCTGCTGTCATCGGTGTGGTTATGATCGCAATTGGGTTCATACTTGAAGCTTTAATGCATTAGGGTCAATTGGTCTTTGGTCGGACCGTTAATTTGAATCCGTTCGGTAACAGGCGGATTATATAAGAATCGCTTAAAAGGGGGATTCCATGGAACTGCAGAACATAGTTGTTGAAAAAAACGACGGCATTGCACTGGTTAAGTTCAATCGTCCAAAAGCGCTAAATGCGCTCAATTCAGAAACACTTAAAGAACTGGATCATGTAGTAGATGTATTGGCACACGACAATGAAATACGTGTGGTTGTATTTACTGGAGAAGGTAAAGGGTTTATCGCAGGAGCGGACATTACAGAAATGGCGTCACTGACTGCAGAAGAAGGGCGTAAGTTTGGCGCGCTGGGTCAATCTACTTTTAGAAAAGTGGAACTGATGTCCAAACCTACAATAGCGGCTGTGAACGGCTTTGCCTTAGGTGGCGGTTGTGAATTTGCAATGAGCTGTGACATTCGTATTGCATCTGAAAAAGCGAAGTTTGGTCAACCAGAAGTGACTCTAGGGATTACACCTGGGTTCTCGGGAACAGTTCGTCTTCCTAAACTGGTTGGTGTGGGAATGGCAAAAGAGCTTATATATACTGGACGCATTTTAGGTGCAGAAGAAGCAAAAACAATTGGTTTAGTTAATAAAGTGGTTCAAATGGATGCATTAATGGATCAAGCGATGCAAATGGCAAAATCTATTGCAGCCAATGCACCTCTAGCAGTTTCCTATTCAAAAGCTGCCATTAATAAAGCTCAAGAGCTTGATGTGGATGTAGCCAATACAATTGAAGAAACATACTTTGGACTTTGCTTCGCCACTGAAGATCAAAAAGTGGGTATGGAAGCATTTTTAAACAAAGGAAAAGCGGACTTTACTGGAAAATAAAATGACAGGAGAGAATTCTCATGAATAAAATAGCGATTATCGGATCAGGAACGATGGGTGCTGGTATTGTACAAGTGTGTGCCCAAGCAGGTTATTCTGTTGTTATGCGTGACATCAATCAAGATGCACTGGACCGTGGAATGAAATCAATTGATAAAAACTTAGGTCGTTTGGTAAGCAAAGAACGTATGACTGAAGATGAAAAGACGCAAGTTATTGCTCGAGTAAAACCTTCCCTGGACATAGCAGATATTGCAGATGCAGATCTAATTATTGAAGCTGCAACTGAAAATATGGAGCTTAAGAAAATTATTTTTGCTGAGTTAGACGAAAAAGTAAAAGCAGATGCAATTCTTGCTACAAATACATCGTCACTTTCAATTACTGAAATTGCAGCAGCAACAAACCGCCCACATAAAGTAATTGGAATGCACTTCTTTAATCCAGTTCCAGTTATGAAATTAATTGAAGTGATTAAAGGAATAGCAACAGATGAAAATACATACACATCAATTTTCAATATGTGTGAAAAGCTTGGAAAAACAGCCGTTAAAGTTGAAGAAGCACCAGGATTTGTTGTAAACAGAATCTTAATTCCAATGATTAACGAAGCGGTTGGAATTCTTGCAGATGGCGTTGCAAGTGCAGAAGACATTGATAACGCAATGAAACTGGGTGCAAATCACCCAATAGGACCACTGGCTCTAGCAGACCTTGTTGGGAATGACGTTAACCTAGCCATCATGGATGTCCTATATGAAGAATTCGGTGATTCAAAGTACCGTGCACATCCACTTCTTAGAAAAATGGTTCGTGGTGGTCTGCTTGGACGTAAGAGTGGCAAAGGCTTCTACGATTATTCTAAATAAGATTTGTTTTTAATGATATAATACGAGATGTTGTTTCGCATATGTTGAAACAACATCTTTTTTTTATTGTAATAAAAATGTAAACACGCGCTTTTCTATATGTGATAAAATGTTACGTAGTCTTGGGCAGGACTTATCGCCCATGGAAGGGGATAGAGATGAAGTACTATTTAAAAATTTTTGTAATCTCGTTCCTATGCTTTGCAGCCATGTTTGGATCTGCGATTTATGCATTCACGCAATTTGCACCAGAGCCTGAAGCCGCTGTTCCAGTGAAAAGCACGGAAACGATAGAGATTGGTATAGAAACACCAGATGAACCTGAAGTTGTTGATAACAGATCAGAACTCCAAAAGCTTGTAGAAGACAGCGAACGTATCAATGTTCTTGTATTTGGAACAGATGGCGCACGTGCAGATACAATTATGCTTGCAAGTTATGATCCGATCAATCAAGAGGTTGATGTGATGTCAGTACCAAGAGACACATACCATTATGTGCCGGGGCATGAGCGTAGTGATCAAAAGAAAATTAATGCAGTGTACGGACTTGGAAAGAAAGATGGCGGATCTCTTGGAATGAAACAAGAAATTGCCAACCTACTCGGAATACCAGTACACTATTACGTTAAAGTAAGCTACAACGGTGTTGCAGACATCATTGACCTCATTGGTGGCGTTCAAGTGAATGTGCCATTTGAAATGGATTATGATGATGAGTATTCTGATCCACCGCTTCATATTCAAATTCCAAAAGGAACACAAGTACTTGATGGAACAAACAGTATGAAGTATTTAAGATGGCGTCAAAATAATGATGGATCTAATCAAACAGGTGACATAGGTCGAATTAAAAGACAGCAGGAATTTGTTATACTAACTGCAAAAAAAGCAATTGGTCCTAAGCTGCCAGTGGTCATGAAGACTGCATTTAATTACGTAAGTACAGACATGGGCATAAATGACATGATCTATTACGCCAATAACCTTGTTGAATTAAATACCAACAATATTGATACGTATAGATTGCCGGGTGAATGGACTGGTTTCTACTATGTACATGATCCAGCAGAAACAGAAGATGTTTTAACAAAGATCTATTCAAAAGGACAGATTGAAACGTCTAGCAATTAAGAATTGAATAAGGGTAAAAACTTAATTAATCGAGCCATGTATGTTGTTTACAACACGCATGGCTCTTCTTATTGTCGTATTTTACCACTTCATGCACCAGAGCCTATAATTGCTGATATAATAAAGTCAGGAACAAAGGGGGGTGTGGACTTGAATGAAACACAAAACCAATTAAAGATGGTTAAATTGGGATTGATGATTGGCGTTATGACGGGACTGCTCAGTGTGACCTTTAATTACTCGGTCAAATATCTGATCAAAGTGATGATGCTCTATTCACCCATTCCATTTGAAACAAGAATGCTGGTTATTCCTATTGTCGGAGGGCTTGCTTTAGGACTTATACATAAGTACTTCATTAGAGGGGATCTATACGGCTTTGATGTTGCCGGAGTTATGGAAGAAATAAGAGCAATAAACAGCTACTTAATGAGACCTGTGCTTGTTATAGCCAAAACACTTGCGACCATCATCACCTTGGCCATAGGTTGGTCAGCAGGGCGTCATGGCCCTATTGTCTATATAGGCGGTTCTGTTGGCTCCTGGATAGGCTATACCTACAAGTTTAGTCGAGAAAATATCAAAATATTGATTGCCAGTGGTGTTGCAGGTTCCTTGGCCGGTGTCTTTAATGAACCCATTTTTGCAATATTGTTTGTACTTGAAGTTATTTTGCATAAAGACTATTTAAAATACTTTACGCCAGTTACTGCAGCAGCAGTTGCATCAGCAGCAGTAACGCATTTAGTAAATGGAGGAACACCCTTTATTGCTTTAACCGGAAGCTATAGTTTTGGAACTGATGTAGAACTTGCATTCATGGTTCTCTTAGGTGTGGCAATGGGGTTACTTGCAGTGGTCTACATTCGTGCCATAAAATTTTCAAAACTCTTTTTTGCCCGTATCCAGTCGCCTATTGTAAAAGGTTTGCTGGGGGGTGTCATCATTGCAGGAATGGGATATTATTTACCCGACTTGTTTGATATTCATTTGGGCACCACTGCACGAATTGTGTCAGGGCAACTGGGTTGGAAACTGGTTCTGATGTTGGTTATGGGTAAGTTTATTGTGACAGGTGTGACTTTAGGAGCTGGTGGCGTTGGTGGTGTATTTCTACCTGGCCTTTACATAGGCGCAGCAGCTGGGTATTTGTTTGGACTGGTGTTGGAACTCATACCTGCGGTTTCGATTGCGAGTCCTGGGACATATGCACTTGTAGGCATGGCTGCTATATTCGCTGGATTTGGGAATGCCCCTCTTTCAGCAACATTACTGGCTGTAGAGTTAACAGGCGCAGAAGGATTAATCCTTCCATTTCTCATTACAACAGTGGTTGCAAGTATCATAACAGAAGCCATCCAAAAGGATAGCATTTATGGTCATTCCAATTTCATTTGGGCAGAGGAAGAGAAAGCACTCCTAAAACCCGAATCTGAGGATGGAAATACCAAGTCAAATGAAACAGATACAATAAATCATAAGGACTCATAGAAGAAATTTTCATAGAAAAACTTTCACAAAAAAGATTTCATAAACAATGGCGGCAAATTTAAATGGAATAAACTAAATTTAAATGGAATAAACTAAAAAAGACGAATCGCAAATGCGATTCGTCTTTATATTTGTATATTTTTTATTTTGTATCTACTATTTGTTTTCCAAGTTTATAAATGTCTCCGGCACCCATAGTGAATACCAGATCATCTTCTTCTAGAGTTTCAGAAAGATGTTTTTCAATTTCATCAAATGAAGAAATGTAAAGGACGTTTTGACCTTCCTCTTTGATTTTTGCGACCAAATCCTTAGCATGAACAATGTTTTCATCTATTTCACGGGCTGCATAGATATCTGTCACGATGATTTCATCAGCCCCTGTAAAGGCAGTTGAGAACTCGTGGAGCAGTTCGTGTGTTCTTGTATAGGTGTGTGGTTGGAAAACACAGACAACTCTATTGTGTGGAATTTTTGTAGCAGCATTTAATGTTGCTTTGATTTCAGTTGGATGGTGGGCGTAGTCATCAACAATACGTGCACCTTTAAAGTAACCAAGATCTTCAAATCGTCGTCCAGCATTACTAAACTCAGCTAGTGCACTTAGTATGGTATCGTTAGGGATACCAATATGATGCGCAACCGCAATAGCAGAAAGACTGTTGTAAATGTTGTGTTGTCCAGGGATGCTTAAACGACAAGTCATAATAACTTGTTCTTCAAAGACAACATCAAACTGAGGAAGTCCTTTATCGCTAAAGGTTATATTCTTAGCTTGATATACAGCATCTTGAGTAATACCAATTGTGATGACAGGACAATTGACGTGGCCCATAACCTTACGTGCATTGTAATCGTCAGCATTGACGATTAAAGCGCCCTTTTTAGGTATAGACTGTGCAAACTTGATAAATGATCCAACAATTTGGTCAAGATTTTCGAAGTAATCAAGGTGATCTTCATCAATATTTAAAATGATGCCGTGGGTAGGTCTAAAGTTTAAGAAGCTGTCCTTGTATTCACAGGCCTCCATAACAATAATGTCATCACTTTTTCCAATACGTGCATTACCGCCAAGTGCATCGAGGTGGGCACCTACAAGGAGTGTTGCATCCGTATCTGAGTTTGCTAATATCACAGACAACAGTGAAGTTGTAGTTGATTTACCGTGTGCGCCAGCAATGGCAACACTGGTCTTGTATTGGTCCATAAGTTCACCTTGCATTTCTGCACGGGTAAGTGTTGGAATTTCAAGAGCCCTCGCCCTTACAAGTTCAACATGATCATTACTAATTGCTGCAGTGTGAACAACTAAGTTTGCTCCCACAACATGATCTTCATGGTGTCCAATATGAATTTTTGCGCCTTTTTTTGTTAGGCCTTCTGTAATCACGGAACTTTTTAAATCAGAACCAGTGACGATGTATCCTTTAGAAAGTAGGATTTCTGCAATCCAGCTTACTCCAACTCCGCCGATCCCTATAAGATGGACGTGTCTAACGTGCCCTTTTAATTTGCTCATTATTATTCGCTCCCAAATATTCCAGGGTTATTTTTACGCTCATAGCACCGAAATTATATCATAATTTTTAGGGAATGGAAAATCTTATAAAGTAGAGAATTTTATGATTTGTAGATAAATTTGAAGTTATTATACTTAATGTTCGGATTTCTATTGTATATTGTGGTCAAACCGAATAAAATGTTACATATAAATACGAACATTCGGAGTGTGAAACCATGAGTAAGATGAAAAGAAACGAACGAATTGGCGCTATAGTTAAAATTTTATGTGACAGACCGAACAAAGTGTATACACTGAATTATTTTACTGAAATGTTTCAGTCGGCTAAATCAACAATAAGTGAAGATTTGGTTATTGTTAAGAAATTAATGGATAATTTAGAACTGGGTCGTGTCGAAACCATTGCAGGAGCAGCAGGTGGCGTGAAGTATATACCATATGTAAGCCCTGAGAAGAAAAGGGAACTTGTAGATGAGCTTTGTGAGGTTATTTCTGATCCTAAAAGAATTATTCCTGGTGGATTTGTTTACATAGCAGATTTACTCTACAACCCAAGCTACGTCAAGCGTGTAGGTGAAATCTTTGCTGAGAAATTTGCTGAGAGCTCAATTGATTATGTTATGACAGTGGAAACTAAGGGTATACCACTAGCAATGATGACTGCTAGCCATTTAAATGTTCCTCTTGTAATTGCAAGACACAAAAATAAGGTAACAGAAGGCTCTACGCTTAGCATTAACTATGTTTCAGGTTCAACAGGACAAGTACAAACCATGTATGTGTCTAAAAAAGCGATTAAGCCAGGTTCAAATATCCTTATAGTTGATGATTTTATGCGCGCAGGTGGCACAGCTAAAGGCATGGCTGATTTGGTAAAGGAACTTGATTCTAACGTAAGTGGGATTGCAGTTCTTATTGAAACACTACAACCCAAAGAAAAAATGGTGAGTGGCCATATTTCAATATTGATTCTTGATGAATCCAATAAAGAAAAAGTCCGAGTGTTTCCAAGTGACGCATTAACGCATATTTAATGTAGTTTTGGTATATAATTATGCGCAAATTCTTTAAAAGACTAAAAATTTAGAATATTTTTTAAATTTTCAATCATTTTAGAGGAAAAAGTGTTCCTTTGCCGAATAGTAAAAAATACGCATTGATTGACCAATGATTCGGCAGAAAGGTAGGGAACACACGTATGAATGTAACCGATGTCAGAATTCGAAAGCTCAGAGATGAGGGTAAAATGAAAGCCGTGGTTTCCGTGACGTTTGATGATGCATTTGTTGTCCATGACATTAAAATCATTGAGGGACAGAACGGTCTATTCGTAGCAATGCCTAGTAGAAAAATTGGCGAGGCAGATTACAGAGACATTGCACATCCTATAAATCAGGAAATGCGCAACCTCTTAACTGATGTCATTTTCGAAGAGTATGAAAAAGCGAAGCACTTGTCAGATACGGAAACAGAAGAAGAACAAGATCATGAATACTAATTTGAAGTATTAGTATGAAATACAGGCGTTAAAGCTAGGTGAACTCATTTGAGGGCACCTAGCTTTTTTTATTTTAGACACCCACTTAAAAAATTATACTGATTACAAAACAAATGACAAAAAGTACTCGTAAAATGATTTGAATGATGTATAATGATTAAGGCTTTACATATGAAATGGTAAAATAACTCTTTTTTGTTCGGATGTAACCTTTCGCATGTCAGACGTAGACATGATATAATGCGCTTAGAATTCGAGATGATTTAGGGAGGAAATATAATGAGTCAAATAATGTCGATCATCCTAGCTGCCGGTGCAGGTACTAGAATGAAATCAAAACTGCCAAAAGTATTACATAAAGTTTGTGGTCAAACCTTGGTAGACCATGTTGTAGATGCAGTTGAAGAAATCGGATGTAATCATATAGTTGCTGTTACAGGTCATGGCCGTGAGGCTGTTGAAGAACAATTGTCGCCAAGAGGTGTGAAGTTTGCACTTCAAGCTGAGCAATTGGGTACTGGTCACGCTGTTCAAGTGGCTGCTGACCAAATTGGTGACGACGAAACGGTCCTAATCCTTTGTGGAGATACACCTCTACTTGAGCCATCATCTTTAAAGGGTCTAGTTGATCTAATGACAGAAGGTGGATTCAGCGGTGTGTTACTTACCACTTTTGCTGAAGACCCAACAGGTTATGGTCGAATTTTAAGAAGTGACGCAGGTGATGTCGTAGGCATTGTTGAACATAAAGATGCAACGGAAGAACAAAGACGAATCAAAGAAATTAATCCTGCAGTATATTGTTTTAAGGGTGCCATTCTTAAAAAAGCACTTTCAGAGTTAACGAATGACAATGTTCAAGGTGAATACTACTTAACAGATGTAATTGGTCTCATTAGAGGCTATGGTCACACAATCGGTGGCTATGCTGTAGAAGATGCATCACAAATGTTAGGTGTAAACTCACGCGTTCAGCTTCACGAAGCAGAACAAATTATGAACACGCGTATCTTAAACCGTCATATGGTTGAAGGTGTCACAATTATAAATACAAACAGTACCTATATAGAAAAGAAAGTTAAAATTGGTCGTGATACCATTGTGTATCCAGGTGCATTTATCACTGGAAGCACTGAAATTGGTGAAGATTGTTTAATTGGACCAGACGCAAGAATTGAAAACACAATAATAGCAGATGCTGTTGAAGTAAGATCATCGACACTTATTGACAGTTCTGTGGATTCAAACACAAACATAGGACCTTATGCGTATCTACGTCCCAAGAGTAAAATCGGGAAAAACTGTAAGGTTGGCGATTTTGTTGAAGTGAAGAACTCAACGATAGGAAACGGATCAAAAGTTTCCCATCTAGCATATATTGGTGATGGCGATGTTGGTGAAAACGTAAACATCGGATGTGGTGCAGTTTTTGTGAACTATGATGGTAAGAACAAGAATAGAACCACTATTAAAGATGACGCATTTGTAGGTTGTAATGCTAACCTGGTCGCACCAGTAACTGTTGAAGAAGGCGCATATGTTGCAGCTGGTTCAACAATTACTGACAATGTGGAGGAAAAATCTTTAGCTATAGCCAGAGCACGTCAGGTAAATATTCCTGGTTGGGTTGAAAAAAAGAATCTATTAAAATAAGAGGCGGAAGTGCCCCTTACGTAGTCGTTTCAGTTATTTTGGGAGGTCAAAATGCATAGCAAGGGTAAAGCAATTAAAATCTTCGCGGGCAACTCAAACATAGAACTCGCTAAACAAATCTGTGGTGAGTTAGGTGTGCCGCTTGGTGACGCAGAAGTTACCAACTTCAGTGACGGAGAAATTGCTGTTAACATCAGAGAAACAGTTCGTGGCTGTGATGTTTACGTCGTTCAGTCGACATCTCGTCCAATGGTGAATCGTTACCTTATGGAATTATTAATTATGATCGACGCACTAAAACGTGCTTCAGCAGGTCGTATTACAGCTGTAATTCCTTACTACGGATACGCACGTCAAGATCGTAAGGCAAAAGCGCGCGATCCAATCAGTGCTAAGTTGGTTGCAGATCTAATTACTGCTGCTGGCGCAGACCGTATGTTAACAATGGATTTACATGCTGCACAGATTCAAGGTTACTTCAACATTCCTGTGGATCACCTTGTAGGTGGCCCGATCCTGTCAGAATACTTTATATCTAAACAATTAGAAGATGTAACAATTGTATCTCCTGACCTTGGTAGTGTTACACGTTCTAGAAACTTTGCAGATCGTCTTGACGCTCCAATTGCTATTATCGACAAGCGTCGTCAAAAGGCAAACGAGTCTGAGGTTATGAATGTGATCGGTGAAATCGAAGGCCGTACATGTATCATTATCGATGATATGATTGATACTGCAGGTACGATTTGTAATGCAGCAGCAGCTCTTAAAGAGCGTGGTGCTAAAGAAGTCTATGCGTGTTGTACACATGCTGTACTTTCAGGTCCGGCACTGGAAAGAATTAAAGCGTCAGTAATCAAGGAATTGGTTGTCTTAGACACAATTTACTTAGACGAAACATTTAATATTCCAAACCTAAAGCAGTTATCTGTAGCGCCAATCTTCTCGGAGTCTATTCGTAGAATATTCCACAATGATTCGGTAAGCAAACTGTTTGATTAAGATTTTTACAAACCACTATGCATTTTTGCATGGTGGTTTTTTTATTTTTTGAAGCGATTAATTTTTTTCTGGGTATGTAATTTAAAGTAGAAAGTATACCTTGGGGAGGGATTAATTTGGCTGACAAAGTAAAAAAAACAAAAACAAAACAGAGAAGTATGGGAACAGTAATGATGGTTATGTTCTTAGTGGTAATTCTGTCATCATTAAGTGTTCTGGGTTATATTTCGTATTTAACAGGCACTAGTATGTTGAAAGACAATTTTAAACGAATGACAGGAGAACTTCTAGAGAGTGTGGATCAAGCAACGGTTAGATACCTAAATCAGTTTGAATTTATCGTAGATTACCTCTCTAATGACTCCAATGTACTTGCGGTAGACACCTTTGCAGATTCTGAAGAGTGGCTAATTAAGGTACTTGACAATGTATTGAGTTCGCAGTCGGATGTCTTAAATGTCTACTATGCGCCAGATGTAGGCGGCTTCTTTGTACGCCCAAATGCTGATCTGCCAGAAGGTTTTGATCCAAGGGTGCGTCCATGGTATGAAGCCGCTAAAAATGCAGGCGGGGATATTGTTTGGACAGATCCTTACATCGATACTGCATCGGGGCAAACGGTGGTAACGGTTATAAAAGGAGTTTATGATAATGGCAAGTTTGATGGTGTTGTAGGCATCGACGTATCGTTGGCTTCCATATCAGACATGCTCAATAATATTAAAATTGGTAAAAAAGGTTATCCAGTTCTTTTAGACAGTAACCTTGTGACCATGACACATAAAAATCCAGATGTAATTGGTCTTGAATTGCCAATTCCAACCATAGTAGATTCAATGACAGCGAATGCCTTAGGCGCAGTTGATTACGAATGGGAAGAAAATGGCCTTATGCAAGAAAAATTTGCAGTCTTTAATGAGATAGAAGTCACAGGCTGGCGTATTCTTGCGACCATGTATGAAGATGAAATTGAAGAAGAAACAGCAAAGATTATGACCAATATTCTTTTTGTAGGTGTTTTTGCACTGGCATTAAGTTTAATCGCAGCTTGGTTGTTCTCTAAACGGATCTCTAGAAATGTGAATACCATGTTGAGTGCCATGGAAAATGTTAAACATGGCGATTTAACAACAAAAATAAATGTAACCTCAAATGATGAACTTAAGGTTTTAAGTGGATATGTGGAGGAAACACTGGATGAACTGGGTGCCCTTATTAGCAATATCAAAGGTGTTTCAACAGATATTACCCATGCGGCTGAGAGTTTGGCAGCAACCTCAGAAGAAACAAGTGCTTCGGCAAGTGAAGTATCCAGAACGGTTGAAGACATTGCAAGAGGTGCACAAGATCAAGCGGAAGACGCTGAAAAGGGTGCAATGATCGCTAGACAACTTTCAGACAGGTTTAAAGAACTGACTGAAAACATGAGCAAAATGCAGGATTCTGCCAAGTCTGTAGATGAAGCAAACCAAGGTGGTATGGTTGCTGTTAGAGGACTTCAGGAAAAAAGTGCGTTGACCGATCAAGCCAATAACGAAATTGGACAGGTTATTGATTCACTTAATGACAAAACACAGCATATTGGTGCTATTCTGGATACCATAAGCTCTATTTCTGACCAAACAAACCTCCTGGCTTTAAATGCCTCAATCGAAGCGGCAAGGGCAGGCGAACATGGTCGAGGTTTTGCAGTGGTTGCTGAAGAAATCCGTAAACTGGCTGAAGAATCAGCAGGTGCAACCGATGAAATCAGGGACATTGTTGTGAACATCCAGTCAGACAGCGAAAAAACAGTGACCAGCATGAACAATGTTCGTAGGATTAGTGAAGAACAATCAACAGCGGTTCGAGACGTAAACGATTCCTTCTCTTCTATTTCTGAATCAATTGAAGGGATTACAGAACACATTGGATCGATTGTTGAGAATGTGGATGTGCTCAATCATGATAAAGAAGAGATTGTGTCAGCAATAGAAAACATCTCTGCAGTTTCAGAAGAAACAGCTGCTGCATCTGAACAAGTAACTGCAACCGTTGAACAACAGAACATTGCGGTAGATGAAGTAGCACGTGCTGCTGAACAACTTAACTACATGTCTAAATCTATGAATGACAATATCAGTAAGTTCAAAATTAAAGAATAAATAGATTGAGTGAAGTATATTTGAGCCCGGGAAACCGGGCTTTAAATATGGGACAAATTGGGTAAATTAAATCCATGTTAGAAAAAAGCCTATGAACTTGAAACAAGTCGGTGACTTTGGTATAATGAGCGCCGCGAAACATATATCACATAGGAACGAGGTGAGCACATGTATGTGATTGTAGGCCTTGGAAATCCAGGGAAGAAGTACGAAGCCACAAGACACAATGTTGGTTTTGATGTTATAAACTATTTGGGTGTGAAGTTTGACATTTCGGTGAATAAAATTAAACACAAGGCTCTTATTGGTGAGGGACGTGTGGGACAAGAAAAAATCGTCCTAGTAAAACCACAGACCTATATGAACCTGAGTGGTGAATCTGTTATGCAGATACTGTCTTATTATGATGTGCCTCTAGACAATCTAATTGTTGTTTATGATGACATAGATACAGATGCTGGAAAGATTAGAATCCGTAAAAAGGGCAGTGCAGGTACACACAATGGTATGCGCAATATAATCTTTTTATCAAAGTATGATAAGTTCCCAAGAGTGCGTATAGGAATTGGCAGACCAACACATGGTCAAGACCTTGCAAACTATGTAATCGGCAGGTTTTCTAAAGAAGAGTCAAAAATGATGATTCCTGTGATAAAAAATGCAGGTGATGCTATAGAAACTCTAATAAAAGATGGTGTGGATCTGGCAATGAACCGTTTTAACGGTTAGACGGGAGACCACAATGATTAACGCATTATTTCAACCTATGGAGAATGCAAAGGCAACTGAAGCCCTGGTCCGAAGTTTGGATGAGGGCTATCAAACGATTTCAATAACAGGTGTTTGGGGCACTCTAAGTGCACAGGTTATAGCCTTTACAAATATGAAAGTAGACTCTGGAAGTCTTGTTATTACAGGCTCTGAAACAGAAGCAAAAGCACTTGTAGACGACCTGAATGCATTCGAGTGTACAGCGGCATATTTCCCACCACGGGAGATGGTCTTCTTTGATGTTTACGCACATTCAAATCAGATTGTACACGACCGTATTCGAGTAATTGAACGCCTTATGTCAGGTGAAAAGCTGGTGGTTGTAACAACATCAGAAGCGCTGCTCATGAGATTGCCTGCAAAAAGATACTGGGAAATGAACCGGTTAAACTTTGAACTGGGTTCAAGTTATGATATTAAGGCAGCCTTACATACCCTTGTGAATATGGGATACGAGAGTGTTGATATGGTTGAGTCAAAGGGCCACTTCAGTTTACGTGGTGGCATATTAGATATTTATGCCCCAAATATGGACGACCCTGTTCGTATTGAGTTCTTTGATGATGAAGTCGATTCAATTCGCGCCTTTGATGCATCAACACAGCTATCTAAAGATAAAGTTGAATCTGTACTGGTAGGACCCTGTAGGGAAGTGCTTCTTGATGATGAAGTTAGAAAGAGACTAACAGATAAATTAAATCGACGCATTCCACAGATAAAAAATGAAGATCTAGCTGGGAAGCTCAGTGAATTGAGAGAACACGTCAATGAAGAAATGTATATTGACGGTTTAGATAGATATTTTGATTTGATGTATGAAGAAGACTCAACATTGATGGACTTCCTTTCAAAACGTACACCGATCTTTATATCTGAACCAAGTCGTACCCATGAAAAAGCAGACCGATATATCAACGATTATAGAGAGCGCTTCAAAAACTATTTTGAGCGTGGCGCTTTGCTTGCAGATCAAGTGAAAAACATATTTATGTATGACAGAATACTAGGTGATTTTGACCATCATCCAGTGATCCTTCTAGATAATTTAACCAAAAGAATTGATGATTTTAGACTGGATCAAATCATACACTTCCAGTCAGTTGAGGCGCCTTTATTCCATGGTAAAAACCAAGCCATGGCCGAAGAGCTGCTCCAATGGCAAAAGAGGGATTATCATATTGTTTTAGCGGTTTCAGACCAAGAAAAAGCTGAAAGATTAAAAAAAATATTAGCAGACTATAGTGTAACCTCTGTTGTTGTGAAAGACGTTGAAACTGCCGTGTTATCTGGTCAGGTACTCATATGTCCAATCAACCTTAAACATGGATTTATTCTAAGAGATATCCGGTATGCTGTATTAACAGATAAAGAACTGTCCGGTGTGCATAGAAAAACCAGACGTAAACGTAAAAGTGGGCAACTGATAAAATCATTTAATGAACTTTCAGTAGGAGATTTTATCGTACACGAATCACACGGTATTGGTAAATACGTTGGTATAGACCAATTGGTTGTTGACAGTCAGAAAAAGGATTATATGAGAATATCCTATTCAGGAGATGACGTATTATACATCCCTGTTGAAAATATGGATATGATTCAAAAATATATTGGTAATGAAATTACAAGCACCAAATTGAGCAAGCTGGGTGGTGCAGAATGGAAGCGCGCTAAAGCCAAAGCTAAAAAATCTATTGAAGATATGACCGATGAACTTCTAAAGCTTTACGCATCCAGACATGGTCGTGTGGGTTATGCTTACGGCATTGATACGGAATGGCAAAAGCAGTTTGAAGACATGTTCCCCTATCAAGAAACACCAGACCAGCTCAAGTGTATCCGTGAAATCAAAGTGGATATGGAAAAACCAGCACCAATGGAGCGCCTGCTTTGTGGGGATGTTGGATACGGCAAAACAGAGGTTGCAATTCGTGCAATATTTAAAGCGGTTATGGATTCTAAACAGGTAGCGCTATTGGTTCCTACAACGCTTCTGGCACAACAGCATTATGACAGGCTAAAAGCCAGATTTTCAAAATTCCCTGTTAAGGTAGAAATGCTCAGTCGATTTAGGACACCCAAACAACAGGAGCAAATTGTTGAAAAGCTTAGAACTGGTGTGTTAGATGTTGTCGTTGGAACACATAGAGTTTTATCAAACGATGTGAACTATAAAGATTTGGGCCTTCTTGTTATCGATGAGGAACAACGATTTGGTGTAAAACATAAAGAGAAAATCAAACACATTAAGGAAACGGTTGACGTATTGAGTTTAACTGCGACGCCGATTCCGAGAACACTGCATATGTCCATGATTGGCATACGTGACATGAGTTTAATTGAAGATCCACCTGAGGATAGATATCCAGTTCAAACCTATGTAACCGATTATGATGAGAACTTGGTTGCAGAAGCAATTGAGCGGGAAATAGATCGCGGGGGACAAGTCTTCTTTGTTCACAACAGGGTTAGCGATATTGATCAAGTGGCAGCAAGGCTTCAAAAATTGGTACCAGATGCAAAAATTCGATTTGCCCATGGGCAGATGGGAGAAGTGAAACTTGAAAAACTGATGATGAACTTCTTGAATCATGAGTTTGATGTGCTTGTATGTACGACAATCATTGAAACAGGTCTTGATATTTCTAATGTAAATACTATTGTGATCAACGATTCAGATAAAATGGGACTTTCTCAATTGTATCAGCTACGTGGTCGTGTTGGTCGAAGCAATAGAATTGCCTATGCGTACTTAACATATGCAAGAGACAAAGTGTTAACAGAGGTTGCAGAGAAAAGACTGAAAGCGGTTAAGGAGTTTACAGAGCTGGGTTCTGGCTTCAAAATTGCCATGCGTGACCTTGAAATCAGAGGGACAGGTAACCTGTTAGGTGCTGCTCAAAGCGGGCATATGGCTACCGTTGGCTATGAGATGTTTGTAAAGATGTTAGAAGAAAAGGTGCGTGACATTAAAGGCGAAGTGGTTGAGTCGCAGGTGGACACAACCGTGGAGTACAATATCAGTGCATACATTCCTGATACATTTGTAACCAACCCACAACATAAACTTGAACTCTATAAACGGATCTCCTCTATTCGAGATCAGTTAGACGCCTATTCAATCGAAGAAGAAATCGAAGACCGCTACGGCACCCTACCTACAGTTGTGTACAACCTAATAAGAATTTCTTATTTAAAAGCTTTGGGTATGACCTCTCGTATTCAACTGATAAAAGAAGAAGAAAATGCCTTTAGATTTGAATTAAGAGATGCATCTGCACTTAAGCCAGAAACAATTGCGTTATCAACACAAAAGTACGGCCGTCGTATTATGTTCAACCTGGGTTCACAGCCATTCTATCAATACAGATTCCTAAAAAAAGCGATTTCGAGAGAACAAAAACTCAAAGAAATCATAACACTTATGGAGGATATTGTTGGTTTTCAGAATGGTCAATATGAGATATAATGAGCTTTAGAGCACTTTTATGCGAGAATTGATATAGAAATAGACGAAGGAGTGAATGGAAAATGGGCTTAAGAAAGAACGTTGCACTGGCAATCGTGATGACGATGCTTGCTGCAAGTCTTTTGGTTGGGTGTCAGCCAAAGGAAGATGTTACAACAGATCAAACTGTTGTGTCAGATGAAGTGATGGTAGCCACAGTAAATGGTGAAGCCATTACGAAATCTGCATATGACAATAATTTTGCTTTAATGGAAAATGCTTATAACAGTATGTTTGGCGAAAATATCTGGACTCAAGAAATTGGTGGTCGCCCGGTTAAGGAAATCGTTCAAGAGGAACTCCTTGAAAATATGATTCGTGAAAAACTGGTTGTAGCCTATGTTTCAGAAAGCGGATACAAAGCATCAGAAGAAGAAATTCAAGAAGCTTATGAGAACTTCAAAGAAGTTCTTGAAACAGATGCGGAATCAAAAGCCTTCTACGAAGAGAAAGCATTTGGAGAAACATTTATTCGTGGCCAGATTGAGTCTCAATTCTTCGCTGAAGAGTTTAATAACATGATCCAGGCAGAAGTTTCAAAAGATGAAACGACTTTGAGCGGTATGTATGAAACAGAAACAGTTCTTGTAAGTGCAAGCCATATACTTGTAAACGATGATGCTACGATGGCTGTTGTTCAAGAAAAACTGGCTTCAGGCTCTGAATTTGCAGAACTGGCAACGGAATATTCTCAAGATCCAGGCAGTGCTTCTAATGGTGGTAGCCTAGGCTACTTCCCAAGAGGGAAAATGGTACCTGAGTTTGAAGAAGTTGCATTTGGACTTGAAATCGGTGGCGTAAGTGAGCCGGTTCAGTCACAGTTTGGTTTCCACATTATTAAAGTGGATGACATTCAAACCATCCGTGATTTAGAAGAAACAGGTGCATCAGAAGAAGAAATTGAAACATATAAAAAGTCCATTATCGATTCACTCTCGCAAACAGCTTATGCCAACAAAGTGAAATCATTACTTGAAGCGGCTACAGTTGAAAGATTTCTTGATAATATAAAAGAATAACTTAATACAATAATTAAGGCGATTGGTCACTGACCAATCGCCTTTTATTATGTGTATATAGACTACTTATGATATTCAAACATTAAATCAAGGTCTTCGGCAAGCGCTTGTAAATCCTCTTCGTGCTCTACTTCATCTTTTAGGATTTGCATTGCAATGTCGTATGTAATGAAATCCACACCGTGTGTTTCTTTCATAATATTATTATACACATCAATGGCGCACTGCTCACCTTTAATGTTTTGATCGAGAATAGCTTTAACAAATGGATCGGTAGGCGTTTCGTAACCACAGTTTGTCCACTTGAGCCAATCGGCAGGTGTCAAAATAGGTGTACCACCAAGTTGTAAAATACGATCAGAGACAAGCTCGGCATGGGCCATTTCCTCAGCGGCATGTTGTAAAAGTTCTGCTGCAATAGATTCTTTCATAGGTCCTTTAATAACTTTTGCACCAATCCAGTACTGATAATGAGCCAACCATTCGTCTGCTAGAGCTTTATTGAGGAGCTCAAGAATTTTGTCTTTTTTATCACCAACAAGTTTTTGTCCATACGTACCCATGTTAAAGACCTCCTTTAGTCTATGCTTATGGCCGTTACCTTATATGAATATAAGGAATAATCTAAATATAACCAGAATCACGATACTCATACCCAAGTTGTAAACAATATAACTGGAATTTATATTCATCTTGTAATCGAGAGTCTCTTTCCCACCCCTTAGGGTTCTGATATAATGATTGTGTTTTAGAAATTAAGGGCATTAACCCAATCTTAGGAGGCAACAATGACAAAAAAGTCAGGGCAATCTTTTATTAAAGGCGCAGCAATTCTTGGAGTGGCTGCGATTATTATAAAAGTCATGGGCGCATTTTTCAGAATTCCACTTGCGAATCTGATCGGCGACGAAGGAATGAGTTATTATCAAACAGCGTATCCAATGTATAACTGGCTGATTGTTATATCTACAGCAGGTTTTCCTGCAGCAATTGCAAAGACCATTGCTGAGAGAAATGCCGTAGGTGACCATTACGGTGCACATAAAGTGTTTAAAACCATTTTAAAATTAATGACAGCCATTGGTTTTGTAGGTATGTTTGTCATGATGCTTGGTGCAGATTGGGTTACCACATATGTAAAGAATGCTGGGGGTTACTACTCGTTTTTAGCGCTTGGGCCTGCAATTCTGTTTGTAGCCATGATGTCATCGTTTAGAGGATACTTCCAGGGCCTTCAAGACATGAAACCCTATGCCTTCTCACAAATCGTTGAGCAATTCTTTAGAGTAGGTCTTGGATTAGGACTGGCATTTACTTTTTATAAGTATGGACTTGAGTATGCTTCAGCAGGAGCAACCTTTGGTGCAACCTCAGGTGCCTTCTTTGGTTTTCTAATTATATTGTTCTATTATTTAAAGATGAAGAAAAAAGGTGCCCTTGGAGATATAGATACAAAACTCCCTGATCACCCAGAGGAATCTGAAAGAGAAATCATTGGAAAGGTCATGAAAATAGCGATTCCAATTACCATTGGAGCTTCTGTTATTCCAATCATGACTATGTTAGACCTTTTCATAGTTATGCGTAGACTGCACGACATTGGCATAGTAGAACAAGCCAATGACTTATATGGCCAACTGACAGGCTACTCTCAAACACTGGTGAACCTGCCTCAAACGATTACGGCAGCTGTTCAAATTAGCCTGGTTCCTGCTATAGCGGCACTATCAGCGAAACGTGCAAATGAAGAAATGAATCATACAATAGAAACGGGTTTAAGATTAGGGCTTATTATTGGTCTTCCATGTGCCCTTGGACTTGTGACCTTAGCAGAACCAATTATGAAACTCCTTTACCCAATGCAAATCGAAATTGCATCGAGCACAGGATCTATACTGGCTATACTAGGGTGGGGTGTACTCTTCTTGTCTATGTACCAGGTGACAACAGGCATCTTACAAGGTTTGGGTAAACAAAACCTACCGGCTAGAAACCTGTTTATCGGTGCTGTATTAAAAGGTATTCTAAGTTATACACTTGTGGGTATGCCTGCGCTCAATATTAGGGGGGCAGCAATTGCAACGGTAAGTGCCTTTGCAGCCGCGAGTATTTTAAACTTCCTAAGTCTAATGAAGGCGGTTAACTTTAAACCGAACTGGACAAAAATATTCTTTAAACCTGCAATAGATGGTGCTGTTATGGTTGTTGCAGTAAAAGTGACATACTACTTCGCTAACAAACTGGCTCTAACACAATTTGGTGTTTTGAGTGCAGGTAGACTGGCGACTGTTGCTGCTGTTGCTGTAGGTGGTTTAACCTTTGCACTAATGTTATTTGTAACTGGAACCTTAACCGATGAGGATTTAGAAATGATGCCTGGCGGTTCTAAACTTAAAAAGCTTGCCAGCAAACTAAGCCTAAGAAAGGCAGGATAATAATGAAACATACACTTAAGATAGTTGGTCTTGGTCCAGGTGGCATGAATTATATGACCCTTGATGCATTAGAGGCGTTAGAATCCGCAGAAATTGTTTACCTAAGAACAGAAAAACACCCTGTTATAGATAAATTAAGAGAACGTGGTATCAAATTTGAATCTTATGACAGCTACTATGAAAAATACGAAACCTTTGATGAAGTATATATGAATGTCGCAAAAGACATAGCAAATAAGGCAGAGGAAAAAGATGTTGTCTATGCAGTGCCAGGCAATCCTTTTGTAGCTGAAAAGACTGTAGAGCATCTACAAAACATTGCTGAGAAACAAAATGCTGAAATAGAGTTTGTTCATGGTGCTAGTTTTATTGATGCGATCGTAACACGACTTAAACGCGATCCTGTTCATGGATTAAAAATTATGGATGCCCTTCAAATTGAAGCACAGGCGCCAGATGTAACAATGGATAATATGATTATTCAAGTCTATGACAGAATGACAGCCTCTAGAGTAAAACTGGCTCTAGGAAAGTACTATGAAGATGATCAAAATATTATTGTTGTACGCGGGGCAGGTATACCTGACGAAGAACGTATAGAGACGATGATGTTATATGAATTAGACCAAAAGGACGGTATCCATGACCACCTAACCTCTTTGTATATACCTAGAATTGAGATGGGTGGAGAACGTAAAAGATTCTTTGAGGACCTAACCGGTATTATGGAGATCCTAAGATCACCTGATGGTTGCCCGTGGGACAGAGAACAAAGCCACGAGAGCTTAAAACCCTATTTGATCGAAGAAGCTTATGAAGTCCTCGATGCGATCGATAGAGGCGATTTATATGAGTTAGAAGAAGAACTGGGTGATTTACTGCTTCAAGTTGTGTTCCATGCCACAATTGCAGAGGAAAGTGGCTATTTTAATATACATGATGTAACCACAGGCATCTGTGAAAAACTCATACGACGTCACCCACATGTTTTCTCTGATGTTCACGTTGATGGTTCTGAAGAGGTATTAACCAATTGGGAAGCCATTAAAAAAGAAGAAAAACAAGAAGACATGCATATAGAGTCCATGGAAAGAATCCCAGCAGGACTTCCTGCACTTATGAGAGCTTATAAGATTCAGAAGAAAGCAGCAGATGTCGGATTTGATTGGGACGATATAAAAGATGCCATTGCAAAAATTCACGAAGAACTGGATGAATTTCTAGAGATTTACGAATCTGGAGACAAAGAAAGAGTCACAGATGAATTGGGTGATTTGCTCTTTGCTGTAGTCAATGTTTGTCGTTTCTTAAAGGTTAGACCAGAGGTTGCTCTCAGCCATACCAATGAAAAATTCCTAAGGCGATTTCGGTTTATTGAGGAAAAATCACTGGAAAAAGGTAAAATTTTGAACAATATGACCCTCGAAGAGATGGATAAGCTGTGGAACATGGCAAAAAAACTGGATTTATAGCAAAAAATATTGAAAAAAGTATTGAAAACACAGTGTTGTTCAATATAAGATATAAATAGCCAATGTGAGCTAGAATTTCAACTGATTGAGGAGGTTTTACTGTGAATAAGGCGGAACTGGTAACAAGTATGGCAGAAAAGTCGGGCCTAACTAAGAAAGACGCGGAAATGGCTCTGAATGCTTTTATGAAATCTGTTGAAGAAGCACTAGTAGCTGGAGATAAGGTTCAGCTAGTAGGTTTCGGTACTTTCGATGTTCGTGAAAGAAAAGAAAGAAAAGGCCGTAACCCTAGAAACCCTGAGCAAGTTATTGACATCCCAGCGTCTAAAGCTCCTGTTTTCAAAGCAGGTAAAGCGCTGAAAGAACTAGTTAACAAGTAATAAAAGTTAAAAAGCAGCCGAGCTGCTTTTTTCTTTATCTAGGAAAAATGAATTATATCCAAGAAATTATAACATTTGGAAACTAATTGACCCTGTGCCGGTCGTACACGTTGGCTTTAGGCACACTCAATTGGGTCTTGATATATTCAGCGCCTAAACAATCTAAAAGCATGTATATCTGAGCCTCTCATGTGCGACATAAAGCGAATCACCAAATGGAGGTAATTTATGAGAGTAGATAAGTTTTTAAAGAATTCAAGATTAATTAAAAGAAGAACGGTTGCAAAAGAAGCTTGTGATCAAGGACGTATTCAAATTAATGAAAGAGCTGCTAAAGCGGGCAGTGAGGTAAAAATAGGTGATATTATTACTTTGGGCTTTGCAGCGAAAGAGATTAAAGTTGAAGTTCTTGATTTAAAAGAACATGTTCGAAAAGAAGAAGCAACAGACATGTATCGTCAACTTCAAGATTAACAATGATGAAGGAAGGGTAAAAGCATGAAGGGTACCGCTCGTTTTCTAAAAAGAAATAGGGTTGTCGTTTTATTTGCGGTTGCCTTTCTGATCTATGTTGGCTTTACATTTGTAAGGCAAGAAGTGAAGTTGCGTCAGCTCCGAGCAGAGGAAGCTGCATGTCAGGCTAAGATTGTTCTTCTCAAAGAAGATGTAGACGAGCTTGAAAATGAACTAGAAAACGCTTCAAGTCCAGAGACGATTGAAAGAATCGCTCGGGAAAAATTGAAGATGGTCAAGCCGAACGAAATAATATATATTATACAAGAAGACAATACCGAAACCGGTGGCGTAGTTACAGAAATTTCCAATTAACCCCATTCGGTTGAAGTATATATGATGGTGAAGGGTCCTATGCCCCGCACACATTTTTCATGAACTAAGGAGGATAAAATTTTTTATGGCCATCGAAGTGGGTAAGATTTTCGAAGGGACAGTAACAGGACTTGCAAAGTTTGGTGCTTTCATTAAGTTATCAAATGGAGAGACAGGTCTTTGTCACATTTCCGAAATAGCAGATGAATATGTTAAAGAAGTTGGCGATCATCTGAAAGAGGATCAAGCGGTTAAAGTTAAAGTCCTTTCCGTTGATGACAAGGGTAAAGTTAGCCTATCTATCAGACAAGCATCTGAAACGGCGTCAGCGCCTAAGAAACAAGAAGAGCGTAAGTCGCGTCCAGAAGGTTCACAGCAAAGCAGACCACCTCGCCAAGGCGGGAGACCACCTCAGGGACGCCCATCGCAAGGGAGACCTCAAAGATCTGATTCTAGAGATAGACGTCCAGCATCTTCAAAGCCAAAAGATTTTGAAGGTATGTTGAGTGGTTTTATGAAAAACTCAGATGAGAAGCTCAGAGATGTAAAAAAGGCTGCCAAGTCTAATCGAAGAGGCAACGGTCACGGTTCACGTTAATACTGAGAATGCTTCGAATCGTACAACTTAAGGCCAGACAAATCTTCCGAATGGAATGAGTATGCGCTGGTATAGATGCCCGGGATTCCCGGGTTTTTCTATATACTTTTTTGCTAACAGATAGGCAATAAACATAAAAGTCATAAATGAAAAGTAAGCAAAACGGAGGGAATTTATGCGTGTTGCAGCAATAGATATTGGGACAAATTCTATAAGACTGCTAAAAGCTGAGATTATAGATGGCAAGTTAATAACTGGGAACAAAAAGCTGAATATGACACGTATTGGTGAAGGGGTTAATGAAACGGGACGTCTATCAGAAGCTGGCATGAAGAGAAGTGTAGATGCCCTTGTTGCATTTGAACAAGAGGCTAAAGCATGGAAGGCAAAACATACTTTTGCACTAGCAACCAGTGCCGTGCGGGATTCAGAAAATAAAAATGAGTTTCTTAATAGAGTTGAAGATGCATGTGGGCTGAATGTTGAAGTGATCTCAGGAGAACAAGAAGCCAAAATTGGTTTTATGGGTGTTCTGGCTGGTATGGACAATGTTGAAGGTTTAATACTTGTTATAGATGTTGGTGGTGGCAGTACGGAACTTATCGTGGGTGATCGATCAGGGATTTTATTTGCAGAGAGTGTAAATGTAGGTGCTGTTCGAATGACGGGCAAACATATCTCGACCGATCCAGTTACTCCTGAAGAATCTGAAAATGTAAAAAATGATATTGAATACATCACAAAAGATGTTCTTAAGAAACTGGAAAAGTATAATATAACAAAAGCAGTAGGTATTGGTGGGACAGCAACAACACTGGGTGCTATGAAACTTGAAATGGAAAGCTATGATAGAGATAGAATACAAAATAGCAGTGTGTTGTATCCTGAAATCAAAGCAATGAATGAAAAAATGAGTGAATTGACTATAGATGAGAGAAAAGATTTAAAAGGTCTTCAACCTAAAAGAGCAGATATTATTTATGCAGGGGCTTTGGTCATTGAGAAAGTATTGAAAACGTTGAACATAGATGAAATGTTTATCAGTGACTATGACAATTTAGAAGGCTGTTTGATGGAAAAGTTGATTGTAAATAAGTAAAAAAGCTTGTTATGATAAAAAATATAGTACAATTCAATTTTTTAACTAAAATTCATTGACACGATTGCAATCGTGGTGTAATATATATCTTGTCGTCGCAGTACGACACGGGTTTCACAATACTATATTTGGCGGCGTAGCTTAGTTGGCTAGAGCGTTCGGTTCATACCCGAAAGGTCGGTGGTTCGAGTCCACTCGCCGCTACCATTTTAAATAAAATGGGATTGATGAATATAATCATTGACAAATTTGGTAGATTCCTGTAATATTAATTTTAGCTTCGCTGAAGAACACCAGTTGCGAAGTAGGAGTGGATTACCCATCCACGCAATTCCTTTACAATTAAAGATGCGAGTAGTTCAAGGCGCACGACGTAATGAGAGATGGAACGTATATCATACGTGACTGAACGAATGAAGTTGAGCAACGAAGAAATACGAAGTATATTTAATTATAAAATGGGAGTATAGCTCAGCTGGGAGAGCATCTGCCTTACAAGCAGAGGGTCATAGGTTCGAGCCCTATTACTCCCACCAAAGAAGTTTATATAGCGCTAAGATTTAAAGCGCTATATAAACGTTTCTTCTCCGTAAGGAAAGAATCATCCTTATGTTTCTTTTCTGCAAGGAAAGAATCATCAATATGGTTCTCATCTTTGAGGAAAGAAACAACATTACATGGCCCAGTAGTTCAGTTGGTTAGAACGCCAGCCTGTCACGCTGGAGGTCGAGAGTTCGAGTCTCTTCTGGGTCGCCA